>Ga0213827_1000101_pt1 | contig 113640 bp, 98 predicted proteins | sample MC6MC0898MG_FD_180669 | JGI IMG/M metagenome (GOLD analysis project Ga0213827, IMG submission 180669) | Enriched soil aggregate microbial communities from Iowa State University, Ames, United States - MC6-MC0898-MG | ecosystem: Environmental > Terrestrial > Soil > Unclassified | place: USA: Iowa...
GTTCTGACGGTGGCCCTGACGCTTCTGATAGTGCTTGCGACGGCGCATCTTGAAGATCTTGACCTTGTCGTGGCGGCCTTGCGCAAGAACCGTTGCCTTGACCACGGCGCCGGAGACGAGGGGCGTGCCAACTTTCAGTTGGTCGCCTTCGCCCACGGACAGCACTTGGTCCAGGGTGATTTCTTGCCCAATGTCAGCCGGTATCTGTTCTATCTTGAGTTTTTCGCCAGCGGCAACGCGATACTGCTTGCCACCGGTTTTTACGACCGCGTACATGGGGTATTCCTTAAATAGGTAAATGGGTTCGTTCGAGCTGCCTGCCCTGCTGGGCAAGAATGCCGTGCTGGCCTGCCGTACCAGTGCTGGTACTAGCGCTTGTACTAGCCGAAAGTCCGCTGAATCAGGACTTCCGATGATGCCAGGCGGCGCGCACGAACAACCGACGTAATTCGGCCATTGCTGACCGAATCCGAGATATTAGCCCGGGACTTTTGGAAAGTCAAAAAGCCGTTGCAGGCTAAGGGCTTAGGTGTGGCGTGAAGGCTTCATGCGCCCGGGATCACACGCAGCGCGATGTCGCGCGCCACCCGGCGGATGCCGTCCATCGCCGCTTGCCGGTGGGCGTCGTCCAGCCGGTCGGTGGGGATGGACGTGCTGACCGCCACCCGCTTGCCCAGCGGCGTCACACCGACAAAGGCCGCAAAGCACACCAGACCCGTGGCGACCTCCTCCTGCTCCTGGGCCAAACCGAGCCGCCGCGCGTCGTCGAGATCACGGTGCAGGTGCGCGGGGTCCGAGATCGTGCGGTCGGTGACGCGGGGCAGAGTCTTGGGGAGCCGGGCGGCAAGGTCCTCGGGCGGCAGGCTGGCCAGCAGCGCCTTGCCCAGCGCGCAGGCGTGCGCGGGCAGCCGCAGGCCCAGGTCGGACACCAGGCGCACGGGGCGGCGCGCGTCCTCCCGCGCCAGGTACACCACGTCAAATCCATCCAGCGCCGCCAGCTGCACGACCTCGTTGCAGCGCTCGACGAAACCGGCGGCGGCCTGGTGAAAGGCCGCCTGCAGCCCATCGTGCCGCAGGTAGGCGGCGCCAAGCGCCATCAATTCCAGTCCGATGATGTAGCCGCCATCCTGGCGTTCGACCCACCGGCGTTGCTCAAGACAGTCGAGCAGCAGGTACAGCGTGCTCTTGGGCATTTCGCAGGCTCGCGCGAGTTCGGCGGCCTTCACCGGTGCGGGACGGCCGGACAGCACGCGCAGGATGTCGTGCGCGCGGCGGATGGCGGGAACGTCGTAATCGGCGGCCATGATGGCGATTATTCCAATAGGTTGGATTGAAAAGCAATATGTTGGACATGATAAATGAAGTCTCCTAGACTGGGCTCGCCATGCCCGGCACAAAACAATCACGCGCCCGCCACTGACCGGGCACAAGCGAGGAGACGCCATGAACGACAACAACCTGCTGCCTGCCGACCTGCCCGACGCCCTGCTCGTGGGCCGCGTGTGGCGCCCCGATCCTGCCGGCGGACCCAGCGTGGTCGTTGTCCGCGCGGGTGAGGTGATCGACATCACCGCCACGGTGCCGACGGTGTCCGATCTGCTGGACCATCCCGACCGCGTCTCGTTGGCGCGCGAGGCCAAGGGCGAGTCCCTGGGCGACGCGCATGCCCTCATGGCCGCCACGCTGCAAGGCGCGGACGGGCCGCGTCTGCTGGCGCCGTGCGATCTGCAGCCCGTGAAGGCGGCGGGCGTCACCTTTGCCATCAGCCTGCTGGAGCGCCTGATCGAGGAAGAGGCGGGCGGCGACGCCGGCCGCGCGGAGGAAATCCGCGTGCGCATGCAGGCGCTGATCGGCTCCGATCTGTCCCGGCTGCGTCCGGGATCGCCCGAAGCCGTCCGCCTGAAAGCCGAAATGGTCGAGCGCGGCCAGTGGTCGCAGTATCTGGAAGTGGGGATCGGTCCCGATGCCGAGGTCTTCTCCAAGACGCCGCCCATGGCGTCCGTGGGATTTGGGGCGCGGATCGGCGTGCTGCCGGAATCGCAGTGGAACAACCCCGAGCCGGAAATCGTGCTGGCTGTCGACAGCCGGGGCGAGGTGGTCGGCGCCACGCTGGGCAACGACGTGAACCTGCGCGACATCGAAGGCCGCAGCGCGTTGCTCCTGACCAAGGCCAAGGACAACAACGGTTCCTGCGCCATCGGCCCGTTCATCCGGCTGTTCGACGGCGGCTTCACGCTGGACAGCGTACGCAACGCCGACGTCTCGCTGCGCATCGAAGGCCCCGACGGCTTCGAACTGGACGGCGTCAGTCACATGCGCGAAATCAGCCGCGACCCGCTGGATCTGGTTCGCCAGACCTTCGGCGCGCACCACCAGTATCCCGACGGCTTCATGCTGTTCCTGGGCACCATGTTCTCGCCGTCGAAGGATCGCAAGGGGCCGGGCTCGGGCTTCACGCACGTGACGGGCGACCGGGTCGTCATTGCCTCGGAGCGCCTGGGTGCGCTGGTCAACGAGGTGCAGTTGGCCACCGAAATCCCGCCCTGGACCTTTGGCGTGCGCGCGCTTTACGCCAACCTGGCCGCGCGAGGTCTGCTGCCGTACGGGCGCTGAGCCTGCCGGCGGATCCGACCTGGGGCAGGGCCCGTGGCGCCGGGCTCTGCCGCTTGCGGCATGCGTGCCCGGATTTCCCGCGCACTCCCCGTATAATCCGTGGTCGAATCCCCCGCCGACCGCTGGCGGGCCCAGCGGTAAGAGCCGTCACGCGGCTCGCTTCACACTTGTCGGATACGTCTTGAATCTCCCCGCGCTCATTGCCCCCATAGCTGACGATATGAAAGCCGTCGATGCGGTTATCCGCGAGCGGCTGAATTCCGATGTGGTTCTGATCCGCACGATCGGCGACTACATCATTGGGGCGGGCGGCAAGCGCATGCGCCCGGCCATGGTGCTGATGGTGGCGCGCGCCCTGGGCTACGAAGGCACCCATCACCAACTGCTGGCTGCCGTGGTGGAATTCATCCACACGGCCACGCTGCTGCACGACGACGTGGTGGACGAATCCGACCTGCGCCGCGGCCGCGAGACGGCCAACGCTGTGTTCGGCAACGCGGCCAGCGTGCTGGTGGGCGACTATCTGTACTCGCGCTCGTTCGAGATGATGGTCGAGGCCGACTCGATGCGCATCATGAGCATCCTGTCCGAAGCAACCACCGTGATCGCCGAGGGCGAGGTGCTGCAACTGCTGAACGTGCATGACCCGGACGTCTCGCAAGAGCGCTACTTGCAAGTGGTGCGCTACAAGACCGCCAAGCTGTTCGAAGCCGCCGCCCAGGTGGGCGCCGTGCTGGCGGGCGCCACGCCCGAGCAGGAGGCCGCCGCGGCCGCCTATGGCCGCCATGTGGGCACCGCGTTCCAGCTGGTCGACGATGTCCTGGACTACAGCGGCGACGCCGCCGCGCTGGGCAAGAACGTCGGCGACGACCTGCGCGAAGGCAAACCCACGCTGCCGCTGATCCGTGTCATGGAAGTGGGCACGCCCGAACAGCAGCAATTGATCCGCGACGCCATCAAGACGGGCGACGCCGACTTTGCCGCCGTGGCCGCCGCCATCCAGGCCACGGACGCGCTGGAACACGCCCGCCTGGCCGCCGTGGCCGAGGCCGAACTGGCCCGCGAAGCCCTTTCGATCTACCCCATTTCCCCTTTTCAAAATTCTCTGTTAGAATTCTGCGCTTTCGCGGTGAATAGAGATCGCTAGCAAAAAACGGCGGTAAAAATTCACAGGCGAGATTCACCGAAACGATCTGAGCAGTCAGATGGCCTAGGTGAAAAAGCAGTGAAGCAAGTGCAGTAAAGAAAGTGCAGTAAAGAAAGTGCAGTGTACGTTTAGTGGGTCTGAGCACCGCTAAATGAGTAGTCAAGATCGGGGCGTAGCTCAGCCTGGTAGAGTACTGCGTTCGGGACGCAGGAGTCGGAGGTTCGAATCCTCTCGCCCCGACCACTTCATGTGGTCGAGAATTCAAGAAGGTGTTTCCCGACACCTTTTGGCTGAAGCCGGTATCGCGCAAGCGCTGCCGGCTTTTTTGCATTTGCGCGGCTGAATGCAAAAACTATTGCTCAGCGGCCGGTGTCTGACACCCTTGAGGCATTGCGTCTAGCTTGAGGTCATTTCGGCCGGTGTCTGGCACCCTTGAGGCATTGCGTCTAGCCTGAGGTCATTTCACCTGGGTGTCAGACACCTCATATAGCGTGACCTCCCACATCGCCCGCTAAATTGTCCGCGACCCGGTCATTTATTACCGGGCAATGAAAATCCGGGCTGTTTCGTGCGGATAATGGGCAGCGGTGATCCAGGATGGTGCAGTTTTTTATATTGCCTTACGCAATAACTAAATAAGCTACCGATCTGGATAATGACTTTTCAATTTGGTTAAATCAGACCAAGAAAAACGTCTTTTCATATTTGATTACATTGCACATCTGTCGCATGTTGCGGTTTGTGTAATGAATGTAATTTTTCTAGGGATTTCCCGGGTTTATTACGGGTTGTCCTGATTTATTTCCGCAGCAATAAAAATATTTAGCAAAAAGTTTGCTGCGCGACCCCTCTACGATGCCCAGGCTCGCTACCCGGATAGTTAACCGGATACCGAGCCAAATTCATTTTTAGCTATACGTCCGCCCCTATACGGCAAGGGTATTTCGATTTCATGTCGACGTACTCGCTTCGGGGCGTCGATTTCTAGTGTCTGCGACACGACGAAAACAGTGAGGTCCCCCGTGGTAAAGAGAATCGCAGTGTGTGGCCTTGGATATGTCGGCCTGCCCGTGGCAGTGGCATTTTCCAGGCGCTTTGATGTCATCGGTTTTGACGTGGACAAGCGAAGAATCGCACGGCTGAAAGAGGGTGATGACTGGACCGGCGAGATCGAACGCGACGTATTGATTGCCTCCCCCATGCAGTTCACCGACCAGTTGTCGGAATTGGAAGGCTGCGACTTTTTCGTGGTGGCCGTCCCGACGCCGGTCGACGAGAAAAACAACCCCGATTTTTCTTTGCTGGTGCGGGCGTGCCAGGCCATCGGCCCCGTGCTGCGCCCGGGCTGCATCGTGGTCTTCGAATCGACCGTTCACCCCGGCGCCACCGAGGAAATCTGCGGCCCCGAGCTTGAGAAGGCATCCGGCCTGCGCGCTGGCGTCGACTTCAAGCTGGGTTACAGCCCCGAGCGCATCAACCCGGGCGACCGGGAGCATCCGCTGGAGAAGATCGTCAAGATCGTGTCCGGCCAGGACGAGCAATCGCTGGAAGTGATTGCCGGCGTGTACGAGCAGATCATCGACGCAGGCGTGCACCGCGCCTCCTCGATCAAGGTGGCCGAAGCGGCCAAGGTGCTCGAGAACACGCAGCGCGACATCAACATCGCGCTCATGAACGAGATGTCCAAGATCTGCGATCTGGTCGGCATCCGCACCTCGGAGGTCCTGGCGGCCGCCGGCACCAAGTGGAACTTCCTGAAGTTCACGCCCGGACTGGTGGGCGGCCACTGCATCGGCGTCGATCCGTACTACCTCACGTCCAAGGCCCAGGAACTGGGCTATCACCCCGAAGTCATCCTGTCCGGCCGCCGCATCAATGACGGCATGGCCGCGCACGTCGCCTCGCGTCTGGTGCAGCAGCTTGCGCGCAGCGGCCGCCTGAATGCGTCTACCCGCGTCGGCATCCTGGGCATGACGTTCAAGGAAAACGTGCCCGACATCCGCAACTCGAAGATCGTCGATCTGTACCACGCGCTGGGCCAGTACGGCATCACCCCGGTCGCGTGCGATCCGATGGTCGATCCGGAGCAGATGGAGCACGAGTACGGGATCAAGCTCGCCGACCGCGGAGACTTCCGCGACATGGACGTCCTGATCCTGGCGGTGCCGCACCGCGAAACCATGGAAACCCTTTGGGAAGACCTGCCTCAGCTCGTCAAGAACGGCGGCATGGTCTGCGACTTGAAGTCCGTCCTGGATGCCAAACGGCTCCCGGCCGACCTTTTGTACTGGACTCTCTAGTTCAGGCTCGTAATCCATCAATACAGGAGAGACCCTGAATGACCGCATTTACCATCGCTCCGATCGGAACCTGCCGCATCCATACGCCGCTGCGCGATGCCGTGGGCCGCTACCCGATCAAGCTTCAGCTCGGCCGCAATTACGGATTCGTGCACACGGCCGCCGAAGCGCTCCAGCAGGCGCGTTTCATGTTCAGCCAAAGCGACATCCCGGCTGACGTGCAGCGCCTGATCTTCCGTCCGTCCAATGGCGAGCAGGCTCGCCGCGGCACGCACAAGCCGGCCGACCTGTACATGGTCGAGCTTTCCTCGCGCAAGCTGCTGACGATCGACGGCCATCCCATCCAATCGAATTACCTGGTCCGCTATTTCAGCGAGTTCTTTGCCGACCGCGCCCGTACCCGCGCGTTCTGGTCGATGGCCGCCGTTGACCGCCTGGCCGAGCGCCGCGCGCAGCTCGACCAGGACCCGGTCTTCAAGAGCCTGAACACTGAAGACCGCGACCTGCTCGCCCGCGTCGTCAAGCGCGACCAGACGGACGAGGAGATCGAGCAGGAGATGCGCCAGCTCGTCGAGCTGCTGGGCCGCGACAAGGTCGTGTTCGTCACCCACGTCAACGCCCACACGCCGGATAACGTGCCCATCGAACAGCGTCAGCAGCTGATCGCCGCCATTGCCGCCGCCGCGCAACGCATCGGTGTGCCGTGCTACGACCCGACGCCGCTGATGAACAAGCTGGGCCAGGCCGAAGCCATGGAAGACGGCGGGCTGGACCTGACCCACTACACGCCGGCCTTCGCCGAGCGCCTGTACACCGACTGGTTCAAGAACTTCATCCGTCCGCGCATGAGCTCCTCGACCCCGCAAGTCTCGGTGCCCAAGCTGGGCGCGGAAGAAAGCGTCGAACGCATCGAGAAGCTGTGGGATTCGGGCGAGCTGCGCGAAGCTTCGCGCCGCGTGCGCGATGTGCTGCGCCGCTACCCCAGCCTGCCGGATCACGTGGTGCTCTTCGCGCGCATCCAGGAAGAACTGGGCGACTACGAAGGCTCGCTGGCCCTCCTGGGCAGCGCCGATGCGCTGTCCTCGGGCAGCAAGGCCGAGCAGATCCTGATGCGCAACCAGTTCAAGCTGGGCCGCTATGACGTGGCGTACTCGCTGGCCGCCGGCCTCCTGGGCGACGAAATCGAGACGCCGGAAATCGTCCGCATCGCGGCGGTGTCGGCGGGCCACCTGGGCTATGTGGACGAAAGCCTGGGCAACTGGAAGCAGCTGTTCCGTATCTCGGAGCCGACCGACGCGATGGCGCTGGAAGCGGCCGACACGGTGCTGTCGCTGCTGCAAACGGGCGGCGACATGGAATCGGCGATTCGCTGGGTGCATGAAGTGCGCGCGGCGATCCCGAGCTACGGCCGCGGTTTCGCGGTGCTGTGGCGCGACCGCCTGCTGGCAGGCGACCGCGAAGCGCTGCGCGATCTGGCCGGCGAACAGCCCAAGCTGGAAGAGGGCGACGCGCTGGAACTGGTCAAGGAAGCCTCGTGGCGCGGTTGCATCATGGCTGCGGCGACGCTGGCGGCCTCGTGCGGCCTGGCCAAGAGCGAGCACGAAGAGATCAGCGCATGGCTGCAATCGCAGTCCGCGACGTGGGCCGAGGAAGGCAACCGCGCGTTGGAGGAAGGACGCCTGCGCGACGCCGCCGAACGCATCTGCGCGCATCGTCTGCTGAACCCCGACGCGCTGGCTGGCGCCCGTGCGCAGCGCGCCTTCGAACGCGCCATGCGCCTGGGCGTGCGGGCCGCGCTGGTGGCCGGCAACCATAAGGAAGTGATCGACCTGACCAATCTGGCCATCGACACCAACGTGGACTTCCCCGAACTGCACGCCATGCGTGGCCGTGCGGCGGATGCGCTGGGCGACAAGAAGACGGCGATGCGCCACCTGGAAGTGGCCGCCGCCGGCGATGCCGCCCCGTTCAGCGCCAAGCTGCACTTTGCCCGCGTGGCCTTCAATGGCGGCTGGTTCGGTGAAGCGATCGACGCGTACAAGGACGTGCTTGGCCACTCGGGCGCCGATCAAAGCGCCAAGGACGAAGCCGAACGTCAGCTCGGCAGGCTCGGCCCGCGCGCCATCCGCGGCGCCCGCGAGATCCTGTCGAACGGCGACCATCAGGCCGCGTGGAAGCTGCTGGATCGCGTCGCGCAGTCGTGGCCCGGCATGCCGGAAGTGGACCACGAGAAACGCCGCATCCTGGCCTACCTGTACGCCGAAGCGCGCGCCCTGGAACCGTCCAGCACCACCGAGCGCCTGGCGCTGGGCGAACGCATCGTGTCGCTGGTGCCTGACGATCCCATCGGCCTGCGCCTTGCCGCGGTCGGCGCCATGCGTCTGCACCGCTTCGAACAGGCCCTGCCGTACTGGAAGCAGTTGCAGGAACGTTCCGAGAACCCGGCGCAGTATGACCACTACATCGAGCGCTGCCTTGTTTGGATCGAGAAGATCAACCGGAGAAAGGCAGCATGAATCCACCTCTGATAACCGAGCGAGTGGACGCCAAGTCCGATCTTCAGCAAGTTCAAGCGCAGTTGGAGGAAATCGTTGCGGCATCGGGGCGGGTTCAAGTCGCTCAGGAAAACCTGGCACGCGCCAAGGCGCTTGGCCGCGATTACATGGAGGACTCGAAGGTTCGCTTCCTCCTGCTTCGCCTGCAGGAGTCGGCGGGCCTGAACGAGGGCATGGCCGAGCAGTGGGCGACCCTGCTCGAGGAATGCCCGGATGACCTGCAGATCGTGCGCTATTGCGCGACGCGGCTGGTGAAGGAACGGCACCTGGACGAAGCCATGGCGCTGGTCGACCGTCACCTGCCGGCCGAGACGACCAATCCGGACCGCCTGTTCTCGCGGGCAAAGCTGCTGAGCGACATCCGCGCGCACGAGCAGTCCGACGCGCTGTTCCGGCGTTTGATCTCGCAGCACACGGATCGCAACATGCGCGTGGAGTTTGCCAAGCGTCTGCGCAAGCGCGGCTTGCTGGCCGACGCATGGGACGCGATCGCGCCCGTGGCCAAGCATCTGACGCCCGGCAGCAAGGCGGCCGAACTGGCCGAGGGGCTGGCCAGCGACTTCGCGTTCTACCAGCGCTTCGAATCCGAAGAATCGCTGGCGGGCAAGGACGTGCGCATCGTGTCGATGAAGCACGCGATCCTGCATTTCCGCAACCGCAAGATCGCTGAAAACACCCCGGAAAAGCCGGTGTCGGTGGCGCTGGTCACTGGCAGCCTGGGACCGGGCGGCGCCGAGCGCCAGCTGACCCGCCTGGCGGGCGAGCTGACCCGTCTGGCCGCGTCGCCGGACCAGCAGCCGCCGGACATCCTGATGCGGCCCAAGAAGGTCGAGGTGCTGGTCAAGCAGCACACCGAACCGTCCGGGTCGCCCAAGAAGCAGGACGATTTCTTCCTGCCGGTGCTCATCAAGGCGCAGATTCCGGTCACGGAGATCAACCGCCTGCCGGCGATCTCGGTGGCGCACCAGTCGGTGCCCGAAGGCAATCTGGGCCGCCTGCTGGAACAACTGCCCCCGCCCGTGCACTACGGCGTGACGCGTCTGGCGCCGGTGCTGCGCGCCAACCGGTTCGACGTGGTGAGCCTGTGGCAGGACGGCACGTGCCTCTTTGGCGCCCTCGCGGCGCTGTTGGCCGGCACGCCGACGATCCACCTGGTGTTCCGCGGCCTGCCGCCGAATATCCGCAAGGACCGTTTCCGCGAAGAGTATCCCGAGCTGTTTCAAGCGCTGGCCCTGGTGCCGGGCGTGGTGTTCGTCAGCAACAGCCGCAAGGCCGCGGAAGCGTATGCCGAGTGGCTGGACCTGCCGCTTGCGCGATTCCACATCCTGTACAACGGCGTGCCGGATCTGGCGACCGATGCATCGGACGCCGACAAGGCAAAGTGGGAAGCCTTCCACGAGCGCACCAAGGACGCCACGGAAACGATCGGCGGCGTGTTCCGCCTGGAGCCGGACAAGCGTCCGCAGCTCTTCATCAAGTTGGCGGCGCTTTACCTGAAAGAGCGGCCGCAGGCGCGCTTTTTCCTCGTGGGCGACGGACGCCTGCGCGAGAACATCGAGGCGCTGGCGCTAGAGCACGACGTGCTGGAACGCCTGTTGCTGGTGGGGCTGTCGAATCACGTGGGCTTCTGGTATTCGAAGATGGACGCCAGCGTGCTGCTGTCACGCTACGAAGGCCTGCCGAATGTGCTGATCGAAGCGCAGTTGCTGGGCGTGCCGGTGATTTCCACGCCGGCTGGCGGCGCGGAAGAGTGCTTTGTCGAGGACGAGACGGGCCACCTGCTCAACTGCGTGGATCATCCAGACATGCACGAGGCATGCGAGAAGGTCCTGAACATGGTGGACCAGGTGCGCAGCAATGCGGACATGCGGACAAATAGCCGCCAGCGGGCGCAGAAGCTGTTTTCGCTGGACGCGATGCTCACGAAGTTCATGAGCATCTGCATGCCCGCCATGACCGAGTCCGAGAACGACGAGCGCATCGATGTTGCGCCCAAGCGCCTGATGCAGGCGTGACGGGCAGTTGCTCTTTTTTAAAGTGCTGAAGCTGAAGGATCTTATGCAAATGAACGTCCCGGCCCTGGGCGCGCGACGCCACGCGACGCTTGCCATGCTGCTCTTGGCAGCGCTGACACTCACGGGTTGCCAGCTCCCACGGTCCGGCCCGATGCTCAGCGAAATGACCGGGGCTCACGATGACAAGGATGTCATCGTGATGCCCGTGTCGCGCGAACTCGCGCAAAAGAGCCGGGTGCCCGACGTGGCGGACTTTCCCGTGCGCTATCGCGATCTGACGCAGGCGGGATTCGACAAGCTGGTGCCGGGCGACGGCATCAACGTGCGCGTCTGGGAGCGCGGCGGGCTGGGCGTGTTCGCCCCGGACCCGTCGGGCGTCAGCGACCTGGGCAACCAGGAGATCGACCGTTCCGGCAATGTCACGTTCCCCATCATCGGCAAGTTCCAGGCCGAGGGCCGGACGCTGGGGCAATTGCATGACGCCATCGTGGCGCGCCTGAGCAAGCTGGTGGTGGGCGCCGACGTCAGCGTCACGCGCGCGGCCGACGCGCGCGGGCAGATGGTGACGGTGCAGGGCAACCTGACCAAACCCGGCATGTATCCCATCACGCAGACCGCCCAGCGCCTGAGCAGCGCGCTAGCGCAGGCCGCGCCGGTGCAGACGAATCCCGAGCAGCTCATCATCAGCCTGCGCCGCGAAAACCAGGTGGCCTCGGTGCGGCTGGCGGATATCTACCGCAACCAGAATAACGACATCCTGCTGCGCTCGGGCGATGTGATCACCGCCTACGACGCCAAGGAATTCCTGACCGTGCTGGGCGCGGCCGGCCAGCAGGGCCGGGTGGAAATCAGCAAGCGCAACTACAGCGTGCTGGACGCGCTGGCGGATTCGCGCGGTCTGGACGACAAGCTGGCCGATCCGCGGTCGGTGTTCCTGTTCACGCCTGCAAGGGCCGGGGCCGAAGGCAAGCCGGACCTGCTGCCCGTCGTGTACCAGTTCGACCTCACGCGGCCGGAGCAGGTGGCGCTGGCGCGCGAGTTCACGGTGCATGAAGGACAGGCCATCTATATCTCGGACGCGCCATTCACGCAGGTGCAGAAGGTGCTGTCGGCCTTCCGCGTCACGATGAGCGCCGGCTTCAGCGCCACGCGAGCCATCGACAGCGATTCGGGCGGCGGTTCGACCGGCGTGGCCCAATAACGCGTCCATGAGTAACGAGGATCGGATAAAGGGCTGGCGCTCGCGCCGCAAGGAAAACAGCTACGCGGTAGGGTCCGGAGTCGCCAACTGGCGGCTGGACCCGGCCGCGCTGTTCGAGGCCAAAGCCCCGCCGGGCGTGCTGTTCAAGCCGCTGCTGGCCCGCCTGCAGGGCGAGCCGCACGACTCCGTGGCGGCCCGGCGCGCGGTGTACGAGGCCGTGCAGGCGGAGCTGGATGCCGAGATCGCGCGCAGCGAGGTCGATGAGACCCTGGCGGATTTCTCCCGGCGGCGCCTGCGCATCATCGTGCGCCTGCTGGAGCAGGACATCCGCGCGGGCGTGGAGGTGTTTGCGCCGGGCTACATGCCTGCCAAGCTGGTGGCTGAGGACGAGCGGCTGGCCGCCGCGCATGCGCGCCGCGTGGAGCGGCGCAAGCAGGACGAGGCGCGCGAAGCGCGTCGCCATGCGTCGCGCAACGACATCGCGCTGGAGATCGAGGTTGCGCAGACCGAAGCGGGCGACCTCGCCATCCTGCGCGACCGGCTGCGTTCCCTGCATGAGGGACATACTCAGGACACGGCCGGCCATCGGCCGATCGGCCGCACGCTGATGGCGATGTTCATCTATCAGCTGCGCGTGATGCACGGCGAAAGCCGCATCGCGCTGGTGTGGGCGCTGGTCGGTCCGGTGGTGCTGCTGACGCTGATTTCATCGCTGTACATCCTGATGGGCACGCACTACATCCTGGGGATGGACGTGCAGACGTTCTCACTGTTGGGCGCCACGACCTGGATCATGTTCCGCCAGATCGCGTTCCGCAGCAGTACGGCGTATGTCTCGGCGCGCGGCTTGCTGAATTTCCAGGGCGTCACGCCGCTGATGTGCGCGCTGGTGCAGGCCATGATTTACGTCTCGGTGTACGTGGTGGTGTTTGCGGTGCTGATCACGGCGGGCCACGCGATCGGACTCATCACGCTGCCCAAGAGTTGGGCGGGCTTCATTCTTTTTGTGGTGCTGATGGGCGTGGCGGGCGCGGCGATGGGCGTGCTGTTCGGGTCGATTGCGACCTACTGGCATTTCTTTCTGCGGCTGGCGCCGATCATCGAGCGCTTCCTGCAGATCTTCGCGGCGGTGTTCTTCGTATCGGAGCAGTTTCCCGAGCAATTACGGCCGTGGATGCTGTGGTCGCCACTGGCGCACGGCATGCAGTTGTTGCGTTCGGCGTATTTCCATGCGTACGAATCGCACGATGCCAGCCTGGGTTACTTCCTGACCTCGCTGGTGTTCATGATGGTGATCGCGCTGGTGGCAGAGCGTCTGGCCCGTCCCAATGTTCAGCCAATGTGAGGGAGAAAAATGATCCATCTCAATGGCGTAACCGACGAACCCTATTCCTTCGGCAGCAGGCAGCCGCTGCTGGCCAACGCCACGCTCGACATTCCGGCCGGGCGCTACGCCTTGCTGTCGCCCGCGCCGGAGATGCATCGCCAGCTGGTGGACGTGCTGTGCTGTCTGCGTCCGCCGCGGCAGGGCTTCGTCAAGCACGACGGCAATGTCTCCTGGGCGATCGGCCGGCAGGGTTTCATCCGCGGCAAGGCCAGCGGCCTCTCCATGATCGACTTCGTCAGCGAAATGTACGAGATCGACCCCGATGCCACATACGAACTGGTCGCGGACCTGATCAGCGATCCCAAGATGCTGGCCAAGCCCATGGAGCATTGGCCGCTCTATGTGCGGCAGGAGTTTTCGTTCGCGCTGGCGCTGGCGCCCGCGTTCGATGTCTACGTGATCGAAGGGAGCATCCCCTTCGAGCCCTGCCGTTTCACCCGGCTCTGGCTGGCGCTCTTCGAAGAGCGGCTGGTTGGCCGGACACTCATTTTTTCCAGTTATCGCCAGAATCAGTTGGCGGACTATTGCTTCAAAGGCTTGATCTATGAACGAAGCGCGCTCAGCATCGACGACGACCTCGACCAGTGCCTCCGCAGGTATCCCCCGCGACGATCACGGAGCGACTCCGGCACAGGCGACGACGTCCTCGGAGGCGGCTTCGACGAAGGCCAGCTCGGGTTCTGACGGTGGCTCCGAGATCGAACGCCGCCGCCGCGAGCGGCAGTCGGCGCTGCGCGAACGCCGCCGCCACCGCTGGATCAACGCGTTGATCGTGCTGGTGCCGGTGGCGCTGGCGGTGGTCTACCTGTCGATCGTCGCCACGCCGCGCTATGAAGCCGAATCGCGGTTCTTCGTCCAGTCGGCGTCCAACCAGGGTGGCGGCGCCGGCGCGGCGGCCAGCCTGCTCACCACGGGCAACTCCGGCGGCATGCTGGGCGGGTTCGTCGACGGGTGGGCGGTCGCCGATTTTCTGAAGTCGCGCGACAGCATGCAGCAACTTGACCGCAAGGTCGGCCTGCGCCGCTACCTGATGAACGAAGGGTTGGACCCGTTCAACCGCCTGGCCGAGGACTCCAGCGAAGACGATCTGTATCGCGCCTATCAGGCGTCGGTGCACGTCTCGTTCAATGCGCTGGAACAGATCGACGTGCTGCGGGTCAGCGCATTTTCGTCGGCGGACGCGGCCACGCTGTCCAAGGAGCTGATCGGCCTGGCCGAGGAATTCGTCAGTTCGATGAACGAGAAGGGCGTGGCCGACAAGCTGAAGGTGAGCGAGGAGTCGGTCAAGTTTGCCGAGGAGAAGGCGCTGGCGGCGCGCGACGCGCTGACGACGTGGCGCACCAAGCACGGCAACATCGATCCCAGCGCGACCGTGTCGATGCTGCTGAACCTGTCCAGCCAGCTTGAAGGCGAGCTGAGCACCGCGCAGATCAATCTGGACAAGATCCGGGCGCTGGAGAACAAGGACCATTTCATGCTCAAGCCCGCGCAGATGCAGGTGGCGGCTCTGAAAAAGCGGTTGGCGTCCGTGCGTCAGCGCCTGAGCGGCGACGGCAACACGGAAGCCAAGCAACTGAAGGAATACGAGGCGCTGCGCAATGCCCAGGTGTTTGCGGATTCCAACCTGACGTTGGCGCAGCAGTCGTACCAGCAGGCGATGACGGACGCGCTGCGCCTGCAGCGGTATCTGTCGATCATCGCGCAGCCGGTGCCGACGGACCGGCCCAGCAGCCCGCGCACCGGCATCTTGCTGTTGCAGGCGCTGGCACTGGGATTTGTGCTCATGTTCATCGCACGCGTCGCGATGGCTTTGTTGAGGGGGCTGCGTCATGGTTGATACGGCTATCGAGAACCGCGTGCCTGTAGCCGGCGCCGAACCGCAGGACGCTACGGCGCGCCTGCGTGATGTCATCGGACAGATCCGCGCGTCGGCAGACCCGGCGCGCGACATGGCCGCGCTGGAACCGGCGCTGCGCCAGGCCAAGGACGGCTGGCGCGACGTCCGGCGGCTGCTGGTCTCGCCCGACGTGAAAGAGGGCAAGCTGGCCAGCGCCATCGCGGCGCTGGAGTCGCTTGTCTCGGTGTACCCCGCACGGGTGGACGACAGGCGCCTGCTTGCCAGTCTGCTCGGCCGTCTGGAACAGTGGGACAGGGCGATCGCCGAAGCTGATGCCGCCGCCGGCATCGAGCCAGGCAATGCGTCGCTGCATGCCGCGCGCATCCAGATGCGTGTGCAAGCGGGGCGCGTGCCCGAGGCGGCGGAAGTCGCCCGCACGACCCTGCCGCTGGCGCAGAGCGCGCCCGAAGACGCTTACGCGTGGATGATGGCATTCGTGCGCAATGGAGACGTTGCCGACGCGTCGGGCATCGCGGCCTCGCTGGATCCGGACAAGCTGCCCAATGAACGGGTGGCGACGATGGCCGTGCGCGCGTTGCTGGCAGACGGCCGCACCGCGGCGGCAATCCGTCTGGGTGATGGCGCGCTGGGCGCCGGCCAGGATTGCGCGGCGCTGCGATCGTCGCTGGGCCTGGCGCATCTGCGGCGCGGCACCGAAGCCGATCGCAAGACCCATGCGCTGGCGCACTTCGAAGCCGGCCTGCAGGCCGCACCCGACGACGTGCGGCTGCTGACGCTGCACGGCGAAACCCTGCTGCGCGCCGGGCGCTACAAGGATTCCGTGGCGCCGTTGGCGCGCGCCATCGAACTGGCGCCCGATCTTGAACAGACGCGGGGCCTGTATGCCCGCGCGCTGCGCTACACCTTGCAGTACGACGCGGCGGCCGAGCAGATGATGTTCCTGCTGAAAAAGTCGCCCGACAGCCTGCTGTGGCAGCGGTCGGCCATTGGTGCGCTGTCGCAAGCGGGCCGCAAGGATGAGGCCGAGGCCCTGTTCGAGCAATACGTCGCCAAGCGCGGCGCACGGCTGCCGGAGACCTTCCAGGAAGCGCTGGCGCGCATGGAAGAACAGCTCGACACCGCGCCGATTCCGCAGGCGCGGTTGGACTGGGCCTGGTCGATGCGCGGCGACAAGGACATCGACCGTGCGACGTGGGAGCGCCGCGCGCGCTGGGGCCACCTGATCGACCATCTGCTGTTCGACTGGCTCGAATGCCGCGAGGAGCGCGTCGAAGAGGCGATGGCCATGCTGGGCGAACTGGATACCGGCGAGCGCTTCTTTGCGCCGCTGCTGGCCGCCGGCCGCGGTGTCGTGGTCGCCACCGCACATGTTGGCCCGATGTATGCGGGCTTGATGGCGCTGGAACTGGTTGGCATCCCGTCGCGCTGGCTGGCGTCGGCGCCCAGCATCGCCCGCAGCAGTTACGCCGAGGCGCTGATTTCGACGGCCGACCAGACGGAGGCGCAGGTCGCCAAGGCCTGCATGCGCGCGATCAACTCGGGCTTCGTGCTGTGCCTGGCCATCGACGGCGCGGCAAATCCCGCCGCGCCGCGCACGACGTTCGAAGGCCAGGACGTCACCTATTCCGGTTTCGCGGCGCATCTGGCGCATCGCATGGGCGTGCCGTCGGTGTTCTACGCGCCGCGCTGGGAAAACGGGCAGGTGGCCTACACGCTGGAAATGCTGCCGGCCGCCAATCCGGGCGAGGACGCGGACGCGTATGCGCAGCGCTGGCAGAAGGCGTACTTCGAGCGGCTGCGCGAGCACGTGGCCGGCCCGCCGGAGAACCTGCGGTTGAGTGGCGGCATCTGGCGCCACGTGACGGCGGCGGATCCGTCTGCATGAAGATTTAGGGAGCGGTTGCGATGCGACTACGAAAGACAGTGATGGTGTGGCTGCTGACGTTGGCCGGTTTGTATGGCGGCACGGCGGCAGCAAGCGGGCAATGCGAGGCGCCCGATGAACACTGCCCGTTCGTCTCCAGTTTGCTCGCGCAACGCGAAGGATACGGGGCCCAGGCCACGGGCGGCCTGGGCGGCAAGTTCATCGAGGTGACCTCGGACCAGGACGCCGGGCCCGGCACGCTGCGCGCCGCGCTGGCGCAGGCCCGCAAGGGACCGGCATGGATACGCTTCGCGTCCGACATGACGATCGTCCTGAAAACCCAGTTGCGCGTCCCGTCCAACACAACCATCGACGGCCGCGGCAAGCGGGTCGCCCTGATCGACGACGGCCTGGGCGTGTATGGCGCGAAGAACGTCATCCTGACGCATCTGACGATCGACGGGCGGCTCACGCGGCTTACGCAGGCCGTGAATGTGGCCAACGACAGCCGCGACGTGTGGGTCGACCACATGGACCTGTCGCGGATGTCGGACCGCCTGCTGAATGTGAAGAACGGCTCGACCGACGTGACGATCTCGTGGACGAAGTTCCACAACTCGAACAAGGTCATGCTGCTGAACAACATCACGTCCAAGAATCTGTTCCAGAACTACGAGCGCGATTCGATTGCGCGCGTGACGCTGCATCACAACTATTTCTTCAATACCGTGCAGCGCAATCCGCGCGCGCAGTTCGGCACCTTCCACCTGTTCAACAATCTGCTCGAGAACTGGGACTTCTACGGCATGAGTTTCAGCCTGGAAGCCAAGGCGCTGGTCGAAGGCAACATCTTCAACAACGACGCGCAGCGCAAGTGCGTCGAGCCCGAGTTCTTCCCCACGGTGGAAGGCATCAACGTCAACTATTGCCGCTACATCCCGATCGCGCCCGCACGCAGCGCGCTGGACAACGGCGATTCCGATCGCGGCGCTTATGAAAAGCGCAAGGCGGATCACGGCTACACCCGCGATTACAAGGCCTTCCTGCGCTTGAAGGACAACCTGTATCTGGGCGATGCCAAGCCGGTGCTGAAGGACTACCGCCCCGAGTCGGCGCCGACGCCGCCTTACTGCTACGGCTACGAGAAGGCCACGCCAGAGCTGGCCGAAAAGATTCGCAAGTTTGCGGGAAATACGTCGGGCGATACGCCCCTGCCGGCGACGCGCACCGGCGCGGGCTGCCCGGGCTGAGGTCAGCCCCCCTGCGCATCGATTTCAGAGTTTTCCGATTGTGCGCATTTCTGCAAGAAATCAGGATTTCGTGCGTGATTTCATGAGGTGAGGAGCCATGTCCGATATCGTTGTATTCGTTCGCAGCAAGTCGCGCTATGGCGACCAGATCGTGGCGTTCCCGGCGCTGTATCAAGTCAAGAAACTGTGGCCGGACAAGCGCGTCCGCGTCGTCTCCCGGTTTGAGGTGGAGGACTTCTATACGCAGCTGCCTTGGGTGGACCAGTTTGTCCGCGCGGAAGCGTTCGGCGATCAGGTCAAGGCGCTGCCTCCGCGCGCCAGCGCGTCGTTGACGCTGCATCATTCCAGCGAGCGCTTTGCGCTCATCAACCTGCTGCGCCGGCCTGCGCTGCGCCTGGGTTTCAGAAACCGCCGTCTCGGCGACTGCGTCTGGACGCATTCCCACATCAAGGACACCCGCGAATACATCGGCCTGGCGAACTTGCGGCTGCTGTCCACGGTGCAGGAACACGACCCCGAAGCCATCGCGCGCCAATGCTTCGTCGAGATCGGACGGCCTTGCGCGGGCACGGTGCAGCCGGCCGACATCGTATTGATTCCGGGTGGCGGCTCAGGGCAGTTCAAGCGGTGGTCGGTGGACCATTACATCGCCCTGGCTGACCTGCTCCAGGCGCGGCTGGGCGGGAACGCCAGCTTCACGTTTGTCCTCGGTCCTGATGAAGCGGCCGAACGCCAGCGCCTGAAACACATGAATCGGCCGGACTTCCGCCTTGAATGCTCCCGTTCCGTGGCCGAGCTGGTCGCGCTGATGCAGCACGCCCGCCTGATCGTCTCCAACGACTGCGGCCCATCCCACATTGCCCAAGGGCTTTGCGTGCCCTACGTGGGCGTATTCAACGAGTCGAATCCCGAGTGGTTCTGGGCGCGGGACTACACACGCGACGTCGTGCCCGAGGCGGGGGAGTCAGAGATCAATTCGATTCACCCGGGGCGCGTGCTGGAGGCGTGCATGACGGTGCTGAACGGGCCCGCGCCGCGTTTGCGGGGCGGAATTTCCACCAGTTAGCGCGTCGCGCCTTCGGAATCAGTCCAGGGGAGCCCCATCAGGAATCACCGCTACCTTGCCCACGTGTCTGCGCGTCTCGACGGCTTCGTGCGCCAGCGCGATATCGTGCAGCGCGTAGGGATGCACCTGGGCATGATGCAGGCTGCCATCCTTTAGCCATTGCGTGAGCTGCGCGATGGCCTGTCGCTTCAAGATCGGCGGCATGGTGTACACCAGCAGAAAGGCCAAGCGCACGTTGCGTCGCATCAGGTCGCGCACGGGCAGAGTTGGGTGCAGGTCGGTGTCCGACGCGTAGGCCGCGATCTGCGCGCCGTTTTCAGCCAACAGCAGATTGACGGGCAGGTTGCCGGCGAAATCCAGGTCGATGAACGCGTCGAAACCTTCGCGTTGCCGCTGCGTCAGCCATTGCCGCGCGGCGGCCGGCAGGTCGGCGCCGCGGGGCACGGTTTCGATGCCGGCGGCCTGCGCAATGCGGGCCTGGCCTTCATTCGATACGCTGGCCAGCACCTCGGCGCCACGCAGACGCGCCATCTGCGCGGCATAGAAGCCCACCGCGCCCACCGCGCCATGCACCAGCACGCAACGCCCGGGTTTTGCCTCGACCTGCGCCGTGCAGTACCACGCCGCCAGCGCCGGCACGCCCAGCGACGCGCCAGTTTCCATTGAAACGCCATCGGGCAGGGGCACCGCCAGGCCTTCGGGTACGGTTACCCATTGCGCGGCAGTGCCATGCGGACGTCCAAGCTGGCATTCGTACAGCCACACGCGTTGGCCAACCCGGCCCGCGTCCACGCCCGCGCCAACCTGTTCGATGACCCCCGCGCCGTCCTGATGCGGAATCGTGCGCGGCCACGGATTGGCGCGAGCGCCCAAGCCTCCGCGCGTTTTGACGTCGGAAGGATTCACGCCCGAAACCGCGATGCGGACCTGGACCATGCCGGGGCCGGGCGGCTCGACCGGCATGTGCCCGACGCGCAGCACGTCCCGGGCGGCGCCGGGGGTGTCAAAGAAGGCGGCTTTCAAGAGGACTCCTTATCGGTTCGGCATGCCCAGCACGGCCTTGGCCACGATGTTGCGCTGGATCTCGTTGGAACCGCCGTAGATCGTGGTGACCAGCGACTGCAGGAACGGCGCGGGCGGAAGGAGCGACGTGCCGTCGTTCATCGTAACGCCGGTCCAGGTGCCGCCCGATTCGTCGGCCCAGCGCACGATCTCGCGGGCAATGCGCACGTAGGTTTCGGTGGCCAGCACCTTCAGGCCCGAGACGGACGGCGGCAGCAGGCCGCCGCGCCGCACGATGTCGGCGAAAAGGCCATACAGCGCCTCCAGTTCGCGCACGTCGCCCAGCAACTGCGCGTACGACTGGCTGAATTCGGGCAACTCGAACAGCGACTGGCTGTCGGCCAACTGCTCCAGGTGGTGCAGGGCCTGGCGCGACTGCTGCGGGCTGCCGGCAAAGATGCGTTCGTAGCCGAGCAGGTCCTTAGCGATGGTCCAGCCCATGTTCAGCTCACCCACCAGATTCGTGACCGGCACCTTCACCTCTTCGAAGAAGACTTCGCAGAACTCCTGTTCGTCGATGATGTTGGTGATCGGCCGGATGGTGACGCCGGGCGACTTCAGGTCGATGAGCAGGAAGCTGATCCCGGCCTGCGGCTTGACGGTCTTGTCGGTGCGCACCAGCGCGAAGATATGGGTCGCGTCGTGCGCAAGCGTGGTCCAGATCTTCTGGCCGTTGACGATGAAGTGATCGCCGTCGCGCACGGCCTCGGTGCGCAGGGATGCCAGGTCCGAGCCGGCGTTGGGCTCGGAATAGCCCTGGCACCAGATGTCTTCGCCGGACAGGATGCGGGGCAGGTAGCGCGCCTTCTGTTCAGACGTCCCGTGCTGGATCAGCACGGGACCCAGGTTGATGATGCCCTGGTCGGGCAGGCGCGCCGCGCCCCAGCCTTCCATTTCCTCGAAGAAGATCAGCAGCTTGGCGGGCGGCAGCGCCATGCCGCCGTGTTCGCGCGGCCAGGCGGGCGCCAGCCAGCCGCTGCGTGAGAGCGTCTGATACCAGTCGTGCACCTCGTGCAGGCGCAGGCGCCGGGGCACGTGGCGCAGGTGCTGCGGGTAGTTCGAACGCAGGAACGCGCGCACCATCAGCCGGAAGCCGTCGTCCGTCATGGCGGCGTAATCGTCGCCCGACGCGGCAAGGCCTTCGGTCTGAACTTGGTGGCCACGCGACGGCCGCAGGGCAAGGTAGCGTGCCTGCAGCGTGCGCGGGCTGCCGAGCCAGCTTGCCAGATGCAGGGCGCGTTTGAGATAGATGCCGATGTCGTATTCGTCGGTGTACCCGATGGCGCCGTGCAGTTGCACGGCTTCGCGGCACAGCGCGATGACGCGTTCCGCGATGCGCGATTTGGCCAGCGCGGCCACGCGCGCTAGGGTGGTGGGATCGTCGGCCACCTCGCGATAGCTATCGGCCAGCAGGGCGCCGCACGCCATCACGCCGACATAGGCGTCCACCATGCGATGCTGCAGCGCCTGATTGGCGCCGATCGGCTTGCCGAACTGCACGCGCGTCTTCAGGTAGTCCAGCGTCATGCAGAACACGCGGCGGGCAATGCCGTAGAGCTCGCTGCTCTGCAGCAGGCGGGTCGTCTCCAGCGCCTGCTGGCAGATGCGGTCCACGGCCTCGCCTTGCGCGACGATGCGGCCGGCGGGCAGGAACACGTCCAGCTGCAGCGTGCACAGCAGGCTACCGTCGGCGCGCAGCTCGGTCTCGATCTTCACGCCTGCATCGTCCGGTCGCAGCCAGACGAGCGTGGGCAGTTCACCGCGCCGGGCGTGAACCAGCCAGCCCGTCGCGCCCACGGGTGACACCCAGCGTTTGCTCCCCACCAGACGAAGGCGGTCGCCTTCGATGCTGGCGGAGGTCGACACCGAGGTCGGGATGAGTTCGCCGGGGTTTTCCTGCCACGCCAGACCCAACACCGCCGATCCGCTGACGACGTCGTTCAGCAGTTCACGCGCGAGGGCATTGTCCGCAAACGCGGGCAGCACCAGCGCGGCCAGGGCGCCGGCGCCCAGATAGGGCTCGGGCAGGGGCGACTCGCCGACGGCGGTGGCAATCGCGCCCAGGACCTCGGCGTCCAGGCCCAATCCGCCCAGATGTTCCGGCACCGTGACCGAGGTCCAGCCGGCCTCGGCGAGCGCCTTCCAGGTTGCGCCGTCCCAGCCCGGCGCTGCGCCGCGCAGCTCGCGCAGCCTTGCCAGCGGCGAAACCTGCGCCAGCGTGCCGGCCGCGGCTTCCATGTACTCGGCATGCCGCGGCAGAGGGCCAAAAATCGAAAAAGAATCCAGTGCGTTCATCGTGGTCCTTCTGTGACGGCACAGCTTGAAATGGGAGCAGCAAATTCTAGGGGCGGCGCCGTGGCGCATTCATAACGGGTTGTTGAGAGCTGCTATTACAAAACTGCAGGGGTGCAACGGCGGGATCCTTCCTAGAATTGGCCCTAAATCAAGACAGCCACAACGGCGAGGAGACAGGAAAATGCGTGTACTGATGGCGTGCATTGCGGCATGCATAACCGCCGCGGGCGTGACGGCGCCGGCGTGGGCGGCTGGAGCGCCTGTTGAGCGCATCGTCGTGCCGTATGCGGTCGGCGGCGTGACGGACCTGTACGGACGGGTGCTGGCCGAACGCCTGCAGGCGGACCAGGCCAGCCCCGTCCTGGTGGATAACCGGCCGGGCGGCGGCGCGGCCATCGGCACCGCCTATGTCGCCAAGAGCACGGCGGACGGACGCACCGTGCTGCTGGGCAGCGTCGGCACGGCGACCAATCCCGCGATGATCAAAAGCATGCCGTACGACCGGCGTGACATCGTGCCGGTGGCCCAGGTGGCAACCAGCCCGCTTGTCCTGTATGTACGCGCCGATCTGGCGCAGGACGTGCCGCAGCTGCTGGACCATGCGCGCAAGGCGCCCGGCGGCCTGTCGTTTGCCAATTCCGGAGTCGGATCCAGCCCCAACCTGGCAGCGGCGCTGTTTGCGCGGCAGATCAACCTGCCCGTGACGCACGTCAGCTATCGGGGTACATCCGCGGCCATCAATGACCTGCTCGGCGGGCAGGTGGACGCGTACTTCGACACCTTGCAGGCGATGCCGCACGTGAAGTCTGGCCGCATCCGCGCGCTTGCGGTGGCGGCGCCCGAGCGTCTGGAACAGGCGCCGGACCTGCCCACGCTGGATGAATTGGGCGTGCCCGGCGTGCATGCGTCCAGCTGGTGGGGCATCTTCGTGCCGGCCCGCACGCCGCAGGACCAGATCAAGGATCTTCAGGTGCGGCTGCGCAAGGTGGTGGGCGAGCCCATCGTGCAGCAGCGCGCGCGTGAAATGGGCGCCGTCGCCCTGTTTCGCGATCAGGCGGCTTTCCAGCAGTTCTTCGACAGCGAGGTGACGCGCTGGAGCGAGATCATCGCGGCCGAAAAACTCTCGGGCCAGTGATCCATGGCGAAACCGTCTGATTCCGCAGGGTGGGACCTGCGCGCGCTGCGCATCTTCTCGTTGGTGGCGCGCAGCGGCAGCATCACCAAGGTTGCCATTGACCTGGGCGTAAGCCAGCCCGCCGTCAGCCGCTACCTGTCCCTGCTTGAAAAGCAATGCGGCGGCTATCTGTTCACGCGCAATGGCCGCGGCATGGGCCTGACCGAACTGGGCCGGCAGGTCCAGCCCGCGATCGAGCAGGTGCTGGAAAGCGCCGCCGGACTGAACGACGTGGTCGCGGCCGCGCACGGCCAGGTGACGGGCACGGTGCGCATCGGCACGCTGCCTTCGCTCAGCAACGCGCTGATCATTCCGCTCTTGTTGCGGCTGCAGCGCGAGTATCCGGCGATTCAGGTGCAGATCGTGGAAAGCGCGGCGGGACAGATCGAGAGCTGGCTTGCGCATCACGAGATCGACATCGGCCTGCCGTACCGCAGCCACGACGCGCTGGGCAGCGACGAGGACGTGCTGCTGCGCCTGCCGTCCTATCTGATCGGCCCGCCGGGCGACCGCATCACCGCGGATCGCGAGGTGCCGTTCGCCAAGCTCGATGGCCTGCCGCTGGTGCTGTCGCGCAAGCCGTCTTCGGTGCGGATGATGCTGGACGAAATGGGCCGGCGGCACAACGTGAACATCAGCGTGTCGGTGGAGGCTGACTCGGGCTTCATCCAGAAGCAGATGGTGGTCCGGCGCGCCGGCTACACCCTGCTGCCGTGGCATTTCGTGGCCGCGGAGGTCGAACGAGGCGAGTTGCAAGCGTCCGAAATCGTCCAGCCTTCCGTTTTGCGCATCGTGTCGCTCATGATCACCGACCGGCCGACGCAGGCCGTGAAGGTGGTCACCGGCCTGCTGCGCGAGATCGTCAGTGAATCATTGACCCAGCTTGACGCCCGGCCTCCGGGCGCGAGCCGATAACAACGAGCCAGCCGCCCCGGCCGGCCAACAGGAGACAAACCTTGATCCGCTTCATCACACGCGCCTGCGCACTTGCGCTGGTGGCCAGTTCCGCGCTGGCAGCCTATCCCGACAAGCCCATCAAGCTGGTGGTGCCGTTTGCCCCCGGCGGCGGCGCCGACCTGACCGCACGGGTCGTGGCCGAGACGCTCTCGAAAAAACTCAAGCAGTCGGTCATTGTGGAAAACAAGGCGGGCGCGGGCGGTGTCATCGGCGCAGCTGCCGTGGCGCGTGCCGATCCGGACGGATACACCTTGCTCTACACCACGCCGGGCCAGCAGATGACGCTGCCGTTCCTGATGAAGAACATGCCGTACGACCCCGACGATCTGCGTCCGGTGTCGCAGGTGTCGCTGGCGCCCAGCGTGTTGGTCGTCAACAAGCAGTTGGGCGTGAACTCGCTTGAGGAACTGATCGCGCTCGCCAAGAAGCGGCCGGGCGAACTGAATTACGTCAGTGCCGGTATCGGCGCCAGCAGCCATCTGAATGGCGAGCTGCTGCAAATTCTGGCCGGCGTGCGCCTGCAGCACGTGCCGTACAAGGGCACGGGCGAAGCGGTGAAGGATCTGGTCGGCGGCAACGGCGATATCGCGATCGACACCGTGGGCATCTATACCGCCTTCATCAAGGACAAGCGCCTGATTCCGCTGGGTGTCACGACGCCGTTCGAAGTGCCGATCCTGCCCGGCGTGCCGCCGATCTCCAAGACGCTGCCCGGCTATGACGCGTCGCCCGTGAATTACATCTCGGTGCCCAAGGCCACGCCGGAGGCCATCGTGCAGCAGTTGGCCGAGGCGCTGCAGGCCACGATCGCTGAACCGAGCGTCAAGGAAAAGATGCTTGAGCAGGGCATCCTGGCCATTTCCAACTCGCCGCAGGAAATGGCGGATCTGCTCAAGAAGGAACAGGCCCGTTGGCGCGACGTCATCAACAAAGCGGGCATTGCCGAGAAATAGCCGGTTGGAGTCATAAGCATCATGTCATCACAGCAGTCTCATCCTCTTTCCCATATCCGCGTGCTGGACCTGAGCCGCGTCCTGGCCGGCCCGTGGGCCAGCCAGACGCTGGCGGACCTGGGCGCATCGGTCATCAAGATCGAGCAGCCCGGGGCGGGCGACGACACCCGCGCCTGGGGTCCGCCGTTCCTGACGCAGGAAGACGGGACCCGGACCAACGAATCCGGCTATTACCTGATCTGCAACCGCGGCAAGCGCAGCGTCACGGTGAACCTGAAGTCTCCGCGCGGCCAGGCGCTGATCCGGAAGATGGCGCGCGAGGCGGACGTGGTGCTGGAAAATTTCAAGGTCGGCACGCTGGATCGGCTGGGCCTGGGTTACGAGCAACTGAGCAAGGAGAATCCGCGACTGGTCTATTGCTCGATCACGGGTTTTGGGCAGACGGGTCCGCGCGCGCAACAGCCGGCCTACGACTTCATGATCCAGGCCATGAGCGGCCTCATGAGCATCACCGGCGAATCGGACGACCGCCCCGGCGGCGGTCCGATGAAGATCGGCGTGCCCATGGTGGATCTCATCACCGGGCTGTATGCCAGCAACGCCATCCTGGCCGCGCTGGCGCGGCGTGAAGTGACGGGGCAGGGCGACCACATCGACATGGCCATGCTGGACGTCGGCGTGACGCTGCTGGCCAACCAGGCCATGAACTATCTGCTGACCGAAGTCGTGCCGCCGCGCCGCGGCAACCGTCATCCCAACATCCAGCCGCAGCGCGTGTATCCGTGCCGCGACGGGCACATCATCATGGCGGTGGGCTCGGACGCGCAATTCGCCAAGTTGTGCCGCGTGCTGGGCCACCCCGAGATGGCGCAGGACGAGCGCTTTCAGACCAACGCGGGGCGGGTCGTCAACCTGGCCATCCTGGACCCGTGGCTGGACGAGCAGGTCATCAAGCACGACAAGGCGGCCCTGCTGGCGGCGCTGGACCGTGAGGGCGTGCCCTGCGCGCCCATCAACAACATCGGCGAGGCCCTGCGCGAACCGCAGGTCGTGCACCGCGAGATGCAGTTTTCCGCGCCGCATCCGGATGGGATGGACATGCCGCAGATCCGCAGCCCGTTTCGCTTTCGCAATTCCTTGCTGCGCCTGGAGGATGGCCCGCCCACGCTGGGCCAGCACACGGACGAGGTGCTGGGCGAACTGGGCCTGTCCGCGGCCGAGATCGCCGAGCTGCGCGCCGACCAAACCCTCTGACCCCGCACAGGAACATCATGTCCGACTACCGTTTTGAGACGCTGCGCGTCGACCTGCAGAACCACGTCGCCACCGTGTGGCTGGCGCATCCGCCCGTCAACGCGGTCAATACCCAACTGCTGCAGGACCTGACGTTGGCGATGGACCGCTTTGGCGAGGATCCGCAGGTGCGTTGCGTGGTCCTGACGGGCGAGGGACGCGTCTTCTGCGCCGGCGCCGATCTGAAGAACCGCGGGCAGATGCTGGATCAGCCGGGCGGCCTGCCCCAGCATTCGCGTCGCACGCGCGAGCTCTTTCACGCCATTCGCGAATGCCCCAAACCCGTCATCGCGGCGCTGAACGGACCCGCGCTGGGCGCCGGGCTGGGCATTGCGGCCTCCTGCGACATCCTGATCGCGGCCGAAAGCGCGTGCCTCGCCTTGCCGGAAGTCGATGTCGGCCTGCTGGGCGGCGTCAAGCACGCGCAGCGCCTGTTCGGCCATTCGCGCCTGCGCCGCATGATGCTCACCGGCATGCGCGTGACGGCAGCGGAGCTGTACCGCCTTGGCATCGTCGAAGCCTGCGTGCCGGGGGACAAGCTGATGGAAGAAGCGCGCGTCATCGCTGACCAGATCGCCGGGAAGAGTCCGGCGTCGGTGCGCCTGATGATCCAGACCGCCAACGCCATCGAAGACATGAGCCTGCGCGACGGCTACCGCTACGAGCAGGACATGACCGCGCAGGTGGCCAAGACGAACGACGCGCAGGAAGCGCGCCGGGCGTTCCTGGAAAAGCGCGCGCCGGTGTTCACGGGAACGTGACGGCAAGCGCCCGGATTCTCCGGACATGGCAAGGCCACCCGAGGGTGGCCTTGTTTTTGCTGCGTGCAGGGTGAGCGCGTCACCCTGCGAGTCATCACACGCCGATCGGACCGCCGTCAGCGCGGCGGATCACCACCGTGGACGAGCGCGGGCGGACGACGCCCGTGGTGGCGGTGGTCGCATCTTCCGTATCGTAGGCCGGCCAGTTCACCGGGTGCTGGATGTTCAGGAAGATGCTGGTGTAGTCAGGCGTGAAGGCAAAGCCGGTGACCTCGGCTTCGTTCGGGCCGACAAAGAAGCGGCGCAGGTCGGCCTGGTTGGACGCGTTGATCGCCGGCCCCGTGCCGGTGCTGTCGGCCAGCGCGCCCGGGATCACGGCCAGCATCTGGTCGTTGGTCGCCTTGGCCACGTTGTTGTTGCGGCCGCCGTCGATGCCGTTGTCGGTCTGGATCCACAGGATGCCGCGCGGATCGATGCCGATGCCGTCCGGGCTGGCCAGCTGGTTCAGCGTAGTCAGGCCGGAGCGGTTGGTGTCGGCATCGGCGCCGGCGTCGGAGCCAAACACGAAGATGTCCCACTTGAACTTGGTCGAGCCCGGCTCGTCGTGCCAGCGCACGATGTGGCCGTTGACGTTGTTCAGGCGCGGGTTGGGCGGGTTGGTGCCCCTGCCGGCGTTGCGGCTGGAGTTGTTCGTCAGCGTCAGGTAGATGTCACCGTTGGTCGGGTGCGTGGCCGTCCATTCCGGGCGGTCCATCGGCGTCGCGCCGACGAAGTCCGCGGCGCCGCGGGTGTTGATGATGATGTCCTCGATGCCGCCGAACTCATCGGCCAGCGTGCGGCCGCCGGCGCCCACGGTCGTGCCGACGAGCGGGATCCATTGGCCCGTGCCATCGGCGTCAAAGCGCGCAACGTACAGCGTGCCCTTGTCCAGGTACTTTGCGCCCACCGCGAGACGGTCGGTGCGCTCGGCGTCCTTCGGATCCCACACGGCTTCCGACACGAAGCGATAGATGTACTCAAAGCGCGAGTCGTCGCCGCTATAGAAAGCGAGCGGCTTGCCGGCCTCGGGCAGCGCGTAGGCGCAGCCTTCGTGCGCGAAGCGGCCCATCGCGGTGCGCTTGGTGGCGATGCTGTTTTCGTTGAAGGGATCGATTTCGACCAGGTAGCCGAAACCGTTGACCTCGTTGCGGTAGTCCTGCGTGAAGTCGGCGCCGGTCTCGGTGATGTTGAAGCGCGCAAATTCGCCTTGGACTTCCAGCGGATCGTTGGCGCCGGTTTCCCATTCGTAGCGGCCCTTGTCGTCGGGCACGCCGACGCGCTGCTGGTGCGCGGGGCGCGTGCCGGTGTTGACGAAGCAGGCGGCCCAGTTTTCTTCGGCCGTGATGTACGTGCCCCACGGGGTGTAGCCGTTGCCGCAGTTGTTGTTGGTGCCGCGCACCATCGTGCCGTTGGGCGAGTACGGGGTCTTGACCCAATCGGTGCCGCCGACCGGGCCGGACAGCTTCATCGGCGTGGCTGACGTGAAGCGGCGGTTGTAGCGCGAGTTGTGAACGATGTTCCAGCGGCCGTTCTCAAGGCGCACGTGCAGGATCGCCACGCCGTGCGCGTTGATCTCCTTGCGGATTTCCTCGATGGGGCGCTTGCCGGCCACGGTGGTCGCGCCCAGCGGGTGCAGCGCCTTCTGGTCGATGTACTCGTGGTTGACCGCCAGCAGGCCTTCCGTGGAGCTGCCGTTGATGGGGAAGAAGTGCATGCCGTCGTGGTGCATGCCGGTGGAGTTCAGCAAGTCCGTCGAGCTGTTGTTGCCGTTGCGGTCCCACGGATTCGCGTTGTCGTTGAACGGCGTGCCCCAGGGTGCGAACACATGGGCGATGTAGCCGGCCGGCACGACACAGGCGTCGGTCATGGAGGTGGGCAGCGACTCGAAGCCCAGCTTGATCGGGGCCGGCGCGGGAGGCGGCTCGGTGCCGGGCACTTCCGGCGCGGGGTTCTGGCCATTGCCGGCGTCGTCGTCATCGTCGTCGCTGCCATTACAGCCGGCAAGGCCCAGGCTGGTCATCGTCGCGAACGCGGCCGCGATACCGCCGCGCATCACCATGCGGCGGGACATGTTCTTTTCAAGGATCTCGCTGAACGGGGTGCTCTGGCTGGGATTGCGGACGGTCTTGTCGGAGATGGACTTGCTCATTTGAACTCCTGGCTTTGGGTCTGATGCCCGATGGGGACGAGCAATACTAGAAGTCCGAAATGAAAGGTTAATGACAGATGACTGAAACCCGCGGCGCTTGCGCCATCTTGTCAAAAACAGAAGGCTGACGCCGCATGCGCGGGCGTCAGCCTTTTGATGCAAGGGGTGGCGGCGCGCTTACCGGTTTTCGTCGTCCATGGTCAGCGCGCCGTCCTTCATGATGCCTTGCGCGATTTCTTCGGCGGACTTGCCGGCAAAGCCGTGCTCGCCGGCGGTGATGCGCAGGCTGTCGCCATCAAGCGGACTCATCAACGTGGCCGAGGACAGCAGGATGCCGTTCGCGCGGAACTGCACGCGCTGGCCCACGCGCTCGCGCGTGAAGTTCGCCAGCGTCTTGACGCTGTCGGGCTTGAGCTTGATGTCGACGACGCGGGCGTTGGTGTGCGGATCGGCGCCGGGCGTGACCTGCTCGACCTGCAGGGTGACCGATTCGGCGTGGGCGGCGAAGGGCAGGGCGACGGCAAGCGTCGCGGCCAGTGCGCTGGCCAGGATAGGATGTCGCATTGATGGCATGTGAACGCTCCTTCTGATGGGCGATGTTCCATCCTATACGGATCGCGTCGGACGAGGATGACCGTCTGATATATTCCTGACGAAATTTTGCCGGCATGCGCCACACCGGCGCTGGTGAGGAACAACCATGATTGCACGCGCCACCTGTCTCTTGTCCATCGCCCTGCTGGCCGGCAACGCGCAGGCCGGCTCCGCGCCCGCGTCGCTGTCCTGCGTGTCCGACAGCGGCAAGGTGGCGTTGAAGGGCGACATTCCCTCGCCGTCTTCCGACGAACTGTCGCTGACGCTGACCTATACGACGGCCACGCTGTCGTTCACGTCGGATGATGCGCCCGGGTATGTGGTCGCCAATTTCCCGCAGTCGGTTTTCACGCTGGTCGCGCCGGCCGACGGGCAGGCGTTGACGTTGTATGCGCTGCCGTCCACGGTGGCCGTGAAGAAGACGGCCAATGGCGATGTGGCCGGCACCTTCCAGGCGCGGCTGCTGGGTCCGCGCCCGGGCGGCAAGGCGGCCAGCGGCTATCCCGCGCCGCTGCAGGCCACGCTGAACTGCGACTACCGGTATTCGCTGTAGGCCCTGCGCGCCGGGCTCATCGCCCCTCCACCGCGTCGCGCAAGCGCCATATTTGACGGGCGGGATGCCGCACGCCCACAATCGGCCGGACGACAACCCGCAGGCGGGCCTTCGAGTCCCGCCGCCACCATCCCGGAGGAACAACCCATGGCCGACGCTCAGTCCAAAGCCCAAACCGAAACCCAGGCGCTGTTCGAACAAGGCCTGGAATTGCGCCGCGATGTGCTCGGCGCCGACTACGTCGATGGCTCGATCGCGCGCGCCAACGATTTCATGATGGCGTTCCAGCACATCACCACCGAGTGGTGCTGGGGCTACACCTGGAGCCGCCCCGGCCTTGAGAAGAAGACGCGCAGCATGCTCAACCTGGCCATGCTGACGGCGCTGAACCGGCCCGCCGAGATCAAACTGCACGTCAAGGGAGCGCTGAACAACGGCGTGACGGTCGAGGAGATCAAGGAGATCCTGCTGCAGGCGACGGTCTACTGCGGCATTCCCGCAGGCCTGGATGCTTTCAAGGTGGCCAACCAGGTGCTGGAAGAGGAAGGCGCGTTCAAGGCGCAGCAGGCGTAACGCGACCGAACCCCTGGCGGGCGTGACCCTGAAACCTGGGAAAACGGAAAAGCGGCGGGAAGAACGGCGGGTTTCACGCGGTTCTTCCCGGCTTGCCGGCACCGAAGGCGGGCTATGATGACTTGTAATCAAATGTGTTACAAATACACAAATTTTGAAATAGAAAGCTCACGTTTCACCGCAGGCTTGCGTCACGACAAGACTGCGTCTGACATCACGCGTACGCGCCTTGGGCGCTGACGTATTTTCCGGCATAGTTTGTGACGGCAAGGCCCGGCCGGGTTCCGTCGCGAAAGCAGTATGGCTACACAAACGCAGTCTCCCGTTTCCACGCGCGTCATTGCGGCCTTCGACTTCGACGGCACGCTCACTCAGCGCGACACTTTCGTTCCCTTCCTGGCTCATCTTTCATGGGTTCGCCTGCTGACGGCATTCGTGCGGACCGCGCCCGCGCTGACCGCGTTCGCGCTTCGCCTGCGCAGCAACGAAGACGCCAAGCAATCGCTCTGCCGCGCCGCGCTGCGGGGACGCTCGCGCACCGAGCTGGCCCGCATCGCCCGCGCCTGGGTGCACACCATTCCGCTGCGGCCGGCGCTCATCGAGCGGCTGCGGTGGCACCAGCAGCGCGGCGACCGCTGCGTGCTGGTCAGCGCCTCGCCCGACATCTACCTTGAAGACGCGGCCCGATACCTCGGGTTCGACGACCTCATCTGCACGCGCATGGCGGTCGACGCGCAGGGCCGCCTGACCGGCGACTTCGACGGTCCCAACTGCTGGGGCCCCGAAAAGCTGCGGCGCCTGACCGAGCGCTACGGCGGTCCGGACCAATATGAACTGCACGCCTACGGCGACAGCCGCGGCGACCAGTGGCTCATCGACGCGGCCCAGCATGCCTGGTATCGCGGGCAGGCGGTCAAACCATGAGCGCGCTTATCTCGCTGCTGCGTCCGCAGCAATGGTTGAAGAACGGCTTCGTGCTGATCGGGCTGATCTTCAGCCACGGATGGACCGATCCGGCGCTGGTGTTTGCCGTGGGTGTGGGCTTCGTGGCGTTCTGCCTGGCGTCCAGCGCCGTCTATGTCCTGAACGACTATCACGACCGCGCCGCCGATGCGGCCCATCCCAAGAAGCGGCTGCGCGCCATTGCCAGCGGGCGCATCGGCTTGCCCGCCGCGCGCGCGCTGATCGTCGTGCTGTTCGGCTTGGCGCTGGGCCTGCCGCTGGTGTGCGGACTCTGGCCGGTGGCGCTGGCCGTGGCCGGCTACCTGACCCTGAACATTGCCTACACCCTTAGCCTGAAGCACAAGGTGCTGGTCGATGTTTTCTGTATTGCGGCGGGCTTCATGATCCGCCTGGCTTGCGGTACCTTTGCGGTGGGCATCATCCCGTCGCGCTGGATGCTGCTGTGCAGCTTCATGCTGACCCTTTTCCTGGGCTTTGCCAAACGGCGCGCCGAGATCGCGTCGGCGCCCCTGGATGCCCCGGCGTCGCAAGGCAGCACGCGCACCGTGCTGCGCCACTATTCGCCGCAATTGCTAGACATCCTGGTGGCCATCACCGCCAGCACGACGCTACTGGCGTATGGCCTCTATACGGTGGACGCAGACACCGCCGCGCTGCACGGCACGCAGCATCTGATTGTCACGCTGCCCATCGTCACGTTCGGCGTCTTTCGGTATATCTACCTGCTGTACAAGGGCGGATCGGGCGAAGAGCCGGGCCGCGATCTGCTCGCCGACAACCAGATCCGCCTTGCGGTGCTGGCCTGGGTGGCGGTGGTGGTTTTGCTGGTAAGGACGTAGACATGGCATATCTTTGGCTGATACTCAGCGGGGCTTGCAGCGTGGCGGCCAGTGTGGCGCTCAAGGCCGCGGGGTCCGCTTCGGCACAGGCGGGGGCGCCGTCTCTGCTGTCGCAGGCGCTGCCTTATGTGGGCGCCATCGGCGCGTACGGATTGGGCTTTGGCTTTTACGCGCTGGCGCTGCGCCAGCTGGATCTGACGCTTGCCTACCCGTTGATGGTGGCCTGCGCGATTGCGGGCGTGTTTGCCTACGGCCTGCTGTCCGGCACGGAGACGATCACGGCCATGCGGATGGCGGGCGCGGCCTTCATCGCCATCGGCGTCTTCCTCATTTCAAAGTAGGCGCGGACAGCCATGCATCGATTGTTCCAACGCGCGTGGTATCGCGGGTTCCTGCTGTGTTGCGCCTACATCGTGGTGGCGGCCGCCGTGATGAACGGGTTCTACACCAAGTGGCGGCTCAACGATGGGCATGCGGCGCTGGGGCTGTCGCAGATGGTCGAAGGTACGGCCTACCGTCCCTACGTGTATCGCCAGTTCGTGCCCGCGTTGGCCAACGGCATCCAGTCGTTGCTGCCGCCCGCGACCGTGGCGCGCCTGTCGGAGCGTCTGGCCGAACCGCGGCGGGTGAACAGCCGGTCGGGGCTGGCGATGCGCTATCCGGCGTCCGAGGCCCTGTTGCCGGCAGTCACCCTGCGCTATCACCTGGTCTACTACCTGACCTTCGCGGCGCTGCTGGCTTCGCTTTTCGTCATGCGCCGCGTGGCGTTGCAGGCGGGGGCGAGCGGGGTGGCCGCGACGGCCGCGCCCGCGGTGCTGGCGATGATGGTGCCGTTTTTCCTGACCGAGGGCGGCTACTTCTACGATTTCGTCGAGCTGCTGTTCATCATGAGCGCGGTGCTGCTGGCGCTGGGCGCCTCGCGCCAGACGCCGGTGCGGTTGTGCGCGCTGGCGGTGCTGGCCGGGCTGGCGACCTGGAACAAGGAAGCCTTCTTCTTTTTCACGCCCGCCCTGTACCCGCTCTTGCGGCGAAACCTGCCGCGCCTGCCGGCGGCGGGCATGGTGGCCGGGCTGCTGCTGGTGAGCGGCTGCGTCTATCTGGCGTTGCGCATGCGTTATGCGGGCAATCCCGGTTCGACGGTGGACTACCAGTTGTGGGACAACCTGCGCTACTACGTTGATCCCGGCAACTGGCTGCGCACCGAAAACACCTATGGCGTCCTGCTGCCGCGCGGCTTCAGCCTCATCAGCGTCCTGGCCTTCGCCGGCATCGCCGTCAATGGCTGGCCGCGGCTGCCGCAGGCGCTGCGCAACCACGCAAAGCTGGCGCTGGCCATCAACGTGCCTCTCTTCCTGCTGTTCTGTTCGCCCGGCGAAATGCGCAATCTCAGCATGCTGTATCCAACGCTGCTGTGTCTCCTGGCGCTTGCGCTGGCAAAGTGGCTGGGGCCGCACACCGCACCCCAACCGGCCGTCACCCTGGAAGTCCGATGATCCGTTTCTTCAATAGCGTGGGCTACCGCCGATTCCTCCTGGCGATGCTCTATGTCATGGTCGCCGCAGCGGCCTTCAATGGTTTCTACACCAAGTGGCGCCTGAACGACGGGCATGGTCCGCATTCGCTCGCGTCCATGGTCGAGGGCACTGCCCACCGCCCCTACGTGTACCGCCAGTTCGCGCCGGCCATCGCCAACGGTATTCAAGACCTGATGCCGGCCGCGACGGTCGAGCGCCTGTCCGAGCGGCTGACCGACCCGCGCCGCGTGAACAGCCGGTCGGGGCTGGCCATGCGCTTTCCCGCCTCGGAGGCGATGCAGGCGCCCGTGACGCTGCGCTATCACATCGTCTATTACCTGACCTTCCTGGCGCTGCTCGGCTCGCTGTTCGCGATGCGGTCGGTGTGCCTCGCGGCGGGCGCCAGCGCAGCCGCCGCCACCGCGGCGCCGCTGGTCATTGCGTTGCTGCTGCCGTTCTTTCTGACCGAGGGCGGTTTCTTCTACGACTTCTTCGAAGTGCTGTTCATGGCGTGCGCGATCCTGCTGGCTTGGCGCATTCCCGTCGGACGCCCGGTGCGCGCCGCGGGACGGCTGGGCCTGCTTGCCGTCGTCGCGGCGATGGCAACCTGGAACAAGGAGGCGTTCTTCTTCTATGTCGTGACGCTATATCCCTTCCTTCGCCTCAGCCTGCCGCGCCTCAAGGCAGCAGGCGTGGTGGCGGGGCTGGTGTTCGTTTGCGGCTGCGTGTATCTGGCGCTGCGCCTGCGCTACGCGGGCAACCCCGGCGGCGCGGTGAGCTTCCAGCCGGGCGCGAACTTCTTCTACTTTCTGGACCCGGGCAACTGGTTCCGCACCGAAAGCACCTACGGCGTCGCGCTGCCCAAGGGGCTGAGCGCCGTGATGGTGCTGATGATCGCGGGCGTGGCCGTCACCGGCTGGCGCCTGCTGCCCGCGCCGTTCCGGCTGCACGTGCTGATGGCGCTGGCGGTCAATGTGCCGCTCTTCCTGCTGTTCGCCGCCGAGGGCGAGGCGCGTAACTTGAGCATGCTGTATCCATCGCTGCTGGTGCTGATGGCGATGGCCTTGACCGCCTGGATGAACGTCGCCGCGCCGCCAACCGCGGCGAGCGTTGATCGCGCGCAAGCGTAAACGGCGGGTACGCGGGTTTACCCCGTACCCGCTCGCCGCCGAAATTTGTATGATGACCCGATAACTTCTATTCAAGAGACATCGTCGTCATGCATGCTTCGCCGCGCCCGCTGTTCGTTGCCCGTCCCTGCCGCCCGGGGACGTTTCATGACTGAAGAAGCCCGCGTCCGCGAAGAAATCTGCACCATCGGCGCCAGCCTTTACGCGCGTGGCTATACCGTCGGCGCGGCCGGCAACATCAGCGCCCGGCTGGATGACGGGTGGCTCATCACGCCCACCGACGCGTGCCTCGGCCGGCTGGATCCCGCCTCGCTTTCCAAGGTAGATCAGGGCGGCAACTGGGTCGCCGGCGGCAAGCCGTCCAAGACCTTGCTGCTGCATCAGGGCATCTACGGCGCCAGCCCGGAATCCCGCGGCATCGTGCACACGCATTCCACCCATCTGGTTGCGCTGACGCTCGCGGGCGTGTGGCGGCCGGACGAGGTATTGCCGCCGATCACGCCCTACCAGGTCATGAAGGTGGGACGCATCCCGTTGATCGGCTATCGCCGTCCGGGCGACCCGCAAGCTGCCGCCGAGGTCGCCGCCGTGGCGGCTCACGTGCGCGGCGCCTTGTTCGAGCGGCTGGGCCCGGTGGTCTGGGAACGGTCTGTGTCCCACGCGTCCTATGCGCTTGAGGAACTGGAAGAAACCGCCCGTCTCTGGCTGATGACCCAGCCGCGCCCCGAGCCGCTGCCGGACGAGGCCATCGAGGCCCTGCGCGCCACGTTCGGCGCGCGCTACTGATCCGCTTTTTCGCACAAAGCCTGCCGGCCGCGGCATCGCGGATCCAGGCGGCGCAATCTTGATGGAGACTTGCAATGCCCCCGATGGAATTGGCGTCCAACGCCGTGCCCGCGGCTTCTTCGCCGCCCGAGTCCCGCAAAACCGCTCGCGCGTATGCCAAGGTGTTCTGGCGGCTGGTGCCGTTCCTGATGCTTTGTTATGTCATTGCCTACCTGGACCGCGTCAACGTCGGCTTCGCCAAGCTGCAGATGTCGCAGGACCTGGGCTTTAGCGAAACCGTTTTTGGCCTGGGCGCCGGCGTTTTCTTTATTGGCTATTTCCTGTTCGAAGTGCCCAGCAACTTGCTGATGCACCGGCTGGGGGCGCGCATCTGGATCGCGCGCATCATGATCACCTGGGGCATCCTGTCGGGCATGTTCATGTTCGTCGAAACCCCGACGGGCTTCTACATCCTGCGCTTTCTGCTGGGGCTGGCCGAAGCGGGGTTCTATCCCGGCGTGATCCTGTATCTGACCTACTGGTACCCGGCCCACCGCCGCGCGAAGATCATCGCGCTGTTCATGTCGGCCATTCCGGTGGCAGGTATTTTCGGCAACCCGCTGTCCGGCTGGATCATGGAGGCCTTTCACGGCACGCACGGCCTGCAGGGCTGGCAATGGATGTTCCTGATCGAGGCCGTGCCCGCGCTGGTGATCGGCGTGGTCACCGTCATGTATCTGGACAATGGCATCGCCAGCGCCAAATGGCTGAGCGACGACGAAAAGAAGCTGCTGACGCGCGAGATCGAGCAGGACCAGAAGCAGACCGGCACGCAGAAGCACTCGTTGCGCGCGGTGTTCGCCGACAAGCGCGTGTGGTGGATGTGCCTGATCTACTTTGCCTTCGTCGCCGGCCAGTATGGGCTGACGTTCTGGATGCCCACGCTGATCAAGTCCACCGGCGTGACGGGGGCGTTCAACATCGGCCTGCTCAGCGCCATTCCCTTCCTGTGCGCCATCGTCGTGATGAACCTGCTGGGCCACTCCGCGGACCGGCGGCGTGAGCGCCGCTGGCACCTGATCGTGCCGGCGCTGGCAGGCGCCGTGGGCTTCACCGCGGCGGCTTCGTTTGCCGACAACACCGTGGTGTCGCTGGTGTTCCTGTCTATGGCGGCCGCAGGCGTGCTGACCTGCGCGCCGCTGTTCTGGTCGCTGCCGACCGCGTTCCTGTCCGGCACGGCCGCCGCCGCCGGCATTGCGATCGTCAACTCCGTGGGCAACCTGGCAGGTTTCGCCAGCCCGTACATGATCGGCTACCTGAAGGACCTGACCAGTTCCACCGCGTCCGGCATGTACGTGCTGGCGGGCGTGCTGGTCATTGGCGCCATCGCGGTCTGGTTCACGCCGGCCAAGCTGGTGAACCGCTAGCACGCCGACCGAACTTAACCGAGCACCAAAGGAACCGACATGCCGCGCCTGGCTGCAAACCTAAGCATGATGTACACGGAACACGCCTTCCTGGAACGCTTCGCCGCCGCGGCGCACGACGGGTTCCGAGGGGTGGAATTCCTGTTTCCGTACGACGTCCCGGCGGCCGAGATCAAGTCGCGCCTGGACGCCCACGGACTGACGCAGGCGCTGTTCAATGCGCCGCCGGGCGACTGGGCAGCGGGTGAGCGCGGCATCGCATCGCTGCCTGGACGCGAAGATGAGTTCCAGCGTGGACTGGACCAGGCGCTGGAATACGCAGCAGTGCTGGGCAACCGCCATCTGCACGTGATGGCGGGGCTCATCCAACCCAGCCAGGATCGCGCCGCGCACCGGGAGGTGTACGTCAAGAACCTGGCGCTTGCCGCGCGCATGGCCGCCACGGCTGGCATGACCGTAGTGATCGAACCCATCAACACGCGCGACATCCCGGGCTTCTTCCTGAACCGGCAGGACGATGCGCAGGCCATACGCAACGAGGTGGGCGCGGACAACCTGAAGGTGCAGTTCGACATCTACCACTGCCAGATCGTCGAAGGCGACATCGCCGTGAAGCTCGAGCGCGACATGGCCGGCATCGGCCACATCCAGGTGGCGGGCGTGCCGGACCGGCACGAGCCCGATCTGGGCGAGCTGAACTATCCCTACCTGTTTCAGCGTATCGACGCGCTGGGCTATCAAGGCTGGATCGGCTGCGAATACCGCCCGCGCGCCGGAACGTCCGAAGGCCTGGGCTGGGCCAAACCCTATCTCACCCATCGTTGAGCATCCATCATGAAGATACTGATCACCGGCGGCGCCGGATTCCTGGGCCAGCGGCTGGCGCGCAAACTGCTCGAACGCGGCACGCTGTCGCTGGAAGGCGGCAAGCCTCAGGCCATCACGCAAATCGATCTGCTGGACGTCGTGAAGGCGGACGCCCTGCAGGACCCGCGCGTGCGCTCGCTGGAGGGCGACATTGCCGATCCGGCGGTGTTGCGGCAAGCCATCGATATCGAGACGCGGGCCATTTTCCATCTGGCGGCCATCGTCAGCGGACAGGCGGAGGCAGACTTCGACCTGGGCATGCGCATCAATCTGGACGCCTCGCGCGCGTTACTGGAGACGTGCCGCGCGTTGGGCCACAAGCCGCGCGTCATTTTCACCAGTTCCGTGGCGGTGTACGGCGGCAACCTGCCCGACACCGTGCGCGACGATACCGCGCTCAATCCGCAATCGTCCTACGGCACGCAGAAGGCCATCGCCGAACTGCTGCTGGCCGACTACACGCGGCGCGGCTTCGTCGACGGCCGTGTGTTGCGCCTGCCGACCATCAGCGTGCGTCCCGGCCGCCCGAATGCGGCGGCGTCGTCGTTCGCCAGCGGCATCATTCGCGAGCCTCTGAATGGCGAACCGGCCGTGTGCCCGGTTGGCGCGGACACGCGGCTGTGGCTGTTGTCGCCGCGCGGCGCGATCCAGGCCTTGATCGCGGGCTGCGAGCTGGATGCCGACGCGGTGGCGGACCGGGCGCCCATCAATCTGCCTGGCGTGTCGGTCACGGTCGCCGAGATGGCGCAGGCCCTGCGCGAGGTCGCGGGCGACGAGGTTGCCGACCGCATCAGCTGGCAGGCGGACGCGCGCGTCGACCGCATCGTCGGCAGCTGGCCGGGGCGTTGGGACACGTCGCGCGCCGCCCGTCTGGGCTTGACCGGCGATGGCAGCTTTGCGGACATCGTTCGCGCCTACATGGCCGACGACCTGAAGCGTTGATGCGCGGTCTCCACACCATTTCATTTCGCTGCCGGACGACAAAGACATGAGCAAACCCACAGAAACACCGCGCCCCGTTGGCGTCATTGGCCTGGGCGCGATGGGCGCGGGCATTGCCCAAAGCCTGCGCCGCGCCGGGCACGCGGTCCACGTTTACGACATTCGCCACGACGCCGCTACCGCCTTCGCGGCGCAGGGCGGCGTGGCCTGCGCCAGCCTGGCGGACATGGCGCAGGCCTGCGAGATCGTAGTCAGCGTGGTCGTCAACGCACAGCAGACCGAGTCGGTACTGTTTGGCGACGGCGGCATTGCCGCCGCGTTGCGGCCGGGATCGGTATTCGTCATGTGCTCCACCGTGGATCCCAACTGGTCCGTGGCGTTGGAGGGGCGCCTGGCCGAGCAGGGCATCCTGTATCTGGATGCGCCCATCTCCGGCGGCGCGGCCAAGGCGGCCGCCGGCCAGATGACCATGATGACCGCCGGCAGCGCGGCCGCGTACGAGGCCTGCGGGACGGTGCTGGAATCGATGGCGGGCAAGGTCTATCGCCTGGGCGACTGCGCGGGCGCGGGCAGCAAGGTCAAGATCATCAACCAACTGCTGGCCGGCGTGCACATCGCGGCCGCCGCCGAGGCCATGGCGCTGGGCCTGCGCGAAGGCGTGGATGCCGATGCCTTGTATGAGGTCATCACGCATAGCGCGGGCAACAGCTGGATGTTCGAGAACCGCATGCCGCACGTGCTGGCGGGCGACTACACGCCGTTGTCCGCGGTGGACATCTTCGTGAAAGACCTGGGGTTGGTGCTGGATACCGCAAGACACACCCGGTTCCCGCTGCCACTCGCATCCACCGCGCACCAGATGTTCATGCAGGCGTCGTCGGCCGGCCATGGCCGGGAAGACGACAGCGCCGTGATCAAGATTTTCCCGGGCATTTCCCTGCCGGAGGCCAAATGACGATCAAGCTGGGCTGCATCGCCGACGATTTCACGGGCGCCACCGATCTGGCGAACAATCTGGTCCGCGCGGGCATGCGCACAGTGCAGACCATCGGAACGCCGGGCGCGCCATTGCGCGACGATGCGGATGCCGTGGTGGTCGCCTTGAAGACCCGCACGCTGCCCGCCGGCGAGGCCGTGGCGCAGTCGCTGGCAGCGCTGCAGTGGCTGCGCGGGCAGGGCGCGGAACAGATCTACTTCAAGTACTGCTCCACCTTCGACAGCACGCCGCAGGGCAATATCGGGCCGGTCACCGATGCGCTGATGACGAGCCTGGGCACTGCTTTCACCATTGCCACACCGGCGTTTCCCGACAACAAGCGCACCGTCTTCAAGGGCTATCTGTTCGCGGGCGACGTGTTGCTGAACGAATCCGGCATGCAGCACCATCCGCTGACGCCGATGACCGATCCCAACCTTGTGCGGGTGCTGGCGGCGCAAACGTCGCGCCGGGTGGGTCTGATTGATTACAGCGTGGTCGCTCTCGGCACCGCCGCCATTCGCGACCGCATCCAGGAATTGATGTCGCAGGGTATCGAGATCGCCATCGTCGACGCCGTGTCCAATGACGACCTGCTGGCGCTGGGCCCGGCGCTGCAAGGCATGCCGTTGGTGACGGCAGGCTCCGGCGTGGCCATCGGCCTGCCGGGAAACTGGGGGCTCGCGTCCGCTGGCTCCGCCGGCGTGGACCGCGCGCAAGGCTTGCAGGCGGTCGTGGCGGGCAGTTGCTCCGCCGCGACGAACGCGCAGGTGGCGGCCTTCATTGAAAGCGGCCGGCCCGCGCTGGCGCTCGATCCCATGAAGCTGGCCGCCGGCGAGGACGTGGCCGGCCAGGCGCTGGCCTGGGCCGAGCCGCGCATGCAGGACGGCCCAGTGCTCATCTATTCAACGGCCCAGCCTGACGCCGTGCGGCAAACGCAGGGCGCGCTTGGCGCGAGCCAGGCGGGCGCCATGATCGAAGCGGCAATCGCGCGCATTGCCGCCGGGCTGGTGGAACGCGGTGTGCGGCAATTGATCGTGGCTGGCGGCGAGACATCGGGCGCGGTGGTGCAGGCGCTGGGCCTGGAGCAGATCACGATCGGCGACCAGATTGATCCGGGCGTGCCGTGGTGCGCCGGTTACGCGCCCGTGGCGCAGGCCGACATCAGCATCGCGCTGAAATCCGGCAACTTCGGCAGCCGGGATTTTTTCACGAAGGCATTTCGCTAACGGCGTGTGCAGGCCGTGGCGCTTCAGTCCGGTATAGCGGTTCAGTCCGGCTTAGCGGTGCGCCTGGCTCAACCGCTTGGCGGCGTTGACCATGTGAACGCGGGCGGCCTCTCGGGCGCCGTCCACGTCCTTGCGCCGAATGGCTTCGACGATGGCGATGTGTTCCTGCATGACGTCGCGCATCAGGTTCGCGTGGCGCGCCTCGTTGCCGCGTGTGACGCGCGTGGCGGCTTCCAGGAACTGGCTGACGAACGCAAGTGTGGTCAGAAAGTACGGGTTGCCGGTGGCGCGCGCGATGCTGCGGTGAAAGGCCACATCTTCCTTCACGCCATCTCCGCCGTTGTCCACGGCCTGAGAGATCGCAGCTAGCGCCGCGTCGATCTCGACCATGTCCTGCTTCTTGCGGCTGGCAGCGGCTTGCGCCGCCACTTCGGTTTCCAGGGCCCGGCGCAAATCCACGATGTGCAACACGGCCTCCAGCGAGGAGAGTTCGGCTGCGTCGATCCGCAGCGCCCGGTTGCCGGTGTGCCCCGTGACGAAGACGCCGCTGCCTTGCCGGGCTTCGACCACGCCGTCCTGGCGTAGCCGCGAGACGGCTTCGCGGATCACCGTGCGGCTGACGCCGAACTGTTCGGCCAGGGCGATTTCCGTGGGCAGCTTTTCACCGGGCAGCACGCGTCCTTCGTCGATTTCGGCGAGTAGACGCTTGGCGACCGTGTCGGTCAGGGTGGGAACAGCGGGAAGTCGGGGAAACGCCATGGACGGGGACTGGGGGAGAAGCAAAAAGGCCCGTCTCGACGTCATCGGCGGGGGCCATCGGCAATAGTAACCCGGTCTATCAGCGGGTTCGCCTAGGTGTCGCCGGCATGGGAAGACGCTGCCTGCGCGGTCAGGAGGCAATCCATGAAGCACTGCGCGGCCGGCGTCGGCGGCGAGTCGGCACGCGTCAGGACCGACACGCGGGCCGCGGGCAGCGGATGGTCCAGCCGCACCATGCGCAGCGCGCGCGGCAGCAATTGATGGTCGAACAAGTTGCGCACGAAGATGCCCAGCGCGTCGCTCTCCGCAATGATCGCCAACGCCACCGCGATGGACTGGCAGGGAATCACGTCACGCGGGGCCGGCAGCCCGTGCGCGTCGAACGCCAGCCGCAGCAGGTTCGCGGGCGCCTGGATATTGCCCGGCAGCAGCCATAGCGCATCGTGCAGCTCGGCCAGCGTGCGCGCACCGCGCAGCGGGTGGCCTGCGCGCGTGCCCACCGCCAGCGGCAGCGTGAACAGCGTGGTTCGCGCAAAACCGTCGTCGATGTCGCCGTCGTACTCGGTCTGCACCAGGAAGTCGTAGCGGCCGGATTCCAGTTGCTCGTGGCTGTAAGGCGGCGCGACTTCATTGAAGGCCACCGAGACGCGCGGCATGCGTGCGCGAAACGCGGCCAGCGCCGCGGGCAGCACGGTCAGCGCCGCGGAACTGATGGCCAGGTTCAGCGTGCCGCCTTCGCCGTCGCGCATCTGGCCGATCTCTTCCTGCGCGCGGCGCGCTTCCTGCAGGATCAGCACGGCGCGCTTGTACAACGCTTCGCCATACGGGGTGAGTTCCACCCCCTTGACGCTGCGGCGCACCAGCTCCGCGCCCACGCTCTGCTCCAGCTCGCGCAGACTGCGGGTGGCGGCGGGCTGGGTGACAAAGAGCGCCCGCGCCGCGGCACGGATGCTGCGATGCTCGGCAATCAGTACAAAGGCGCGAAGTTGGCGCAGGTTCATGGGCAAGGCGTTCCGGTGGGCGGGAAGGGCTATAAGAAAAAGTGCTCATCGCGACAAAAATACTGTCTTTTGCTTATCGTGCGCCATCCGTATATTCACGGCGATGGGGCACAGCGATCCGGACGCACGGACCGGCGGCCCCGCACCGGACATCAAGGGGAAAAAATGTCTATTGCCATCGCCGCAGCCGGCGGCCCAGGGTTGTACACGCCGTCGATGCGGCGCCGCGTCATTGCCGGCACCACCATCGGCAACGCGCTGGAATTCTTCGACTTCACCGTCTTCACCTTCCTGATGCTGGTCATCGGGCCGCTGTTTTTTCCCGCGGCTTCCGGCTACGGCCAGCTGTTGCTGACCACCGCCACCTTCGGCGTGGGCTTTCTGATGCGGCCGGTGGGCGGCATGCTGATCGGCTCGTATGCGGACCGGCACGGCCGCCGTGCGGCAATGACGCTGACGCTGTGGCTGATGGGTCTGGGCTGTGCGCTCATCGCCGTAGCGCCGACCCATGCGCAGATGGGCGTGGTTGGACCCGTGCTGATGGTGCTGGCGCGGCTGATCCAGGGCTTTGCGGCGGGCGGCGAGGTTGGCGCCTCGACGACGCTTCTGGTGGAACACGCGCCGCCCGGCAAGCGCGGCTTCTATTCGAGCTGGCAGTTCGGCAGCCAATCGCTCGGCGTGATGCTGGGCGCGTTGACCGTGGCGATCCTGACCGCGGCGTTGACCCGCGAAGAAATGCAGGCCTGGGGTTGGCGGGTGCCGTTCGTCATCGGCATTCTGACGGTGCCGGTGGGCGCCTACATCCGCCGCAATCTGGAGGAAACGCTGGAACCCGCCCCTGTCGCCGGCGCCAGAAGGGCCGCCGCCGGCCACCAGCCGCTGCGCCGCGTCTTTGCCGAGTACAAGCTCACGATCGTCAAGGGCATCCTGCTCGTGATCGGCGGCATGGTGTGCGCGCAGATCATCGGCTTTTACATGCCGGCTTACGCCACCAAGGAACTCGGCCTGCCGGCCACGTCCACGCTGTTTGCCAGCGTGGTGCTGGGTGCGATCGGGTTCGCGCTGGCGCCGTTCGTCGGCATGCTGGCGGACCGGGTGGGGCGCAAGCGCGTGATCTTCTGGTCGCGCGCCGTGACGGTCTGCGTGCTGCTGCCGTGCTTCCAGTGGCTGGTGTCGGCGCCCAGCACCGGACGGCTGATGACGGTCATCGCCTTGCTGGCCGTGCTGCTGGCGTTGCAGACCGCGCCCGTCATCACGATGCTGCCTGAGTTGTTTCCGAAGGCCGTACGCACCACGGGCATGTCCGTGGTGTACGGGCTGGGCATCTCGGTCTTCGGCGGCTTCGCGCAATTCTTCGTGACCTGGCTGCTGCACGTGACAGGCAACCCGATGGCGCCCGCGTGGTATCTGATGGTCACCGTGACGCTTTCCACCGTGGTGCTGTTCTGGATTCAGGACCGCACCGGCCATGACATCGACAGCCAGGAGCCCTGACATGCAATCCGTTGAACGCTACTTTTCCAGCAGCTACGTCCAGGCGCGCGAACGCTTCCTGGCGGCCGCCGCGCCGCTGGCCACGCAGGTTGAGTCGTACGGCATCGAGGCCGTAGGCAGCCAGGGTGAGCCGCTGGCCACCGATGTGGCGCTGATCGGCGATGCCGGTGCGCAGCGGCTCTTGATCGTGACGTCGGCCACGCATGGCGTTGAAGGCTTCTGCGGTTCGGGTTGCCAGCTTGCGCTGCTGGATGACGCGCCCATGCTGGACCGCGCGCGGCAGGCGGGCGTGGCGCTGCTGCTGGTGCACGCCGTGAACCCCTACGGCTTTTCGTGGATCGCACGCACCGACGAGGGCAACGTCGACCTGAACCGCAATGCCCAGCCCTTCGACGGCCGCGCGCTACCGGCCAATCCCGGCTATGGCGAGATCCACGAGTTGCTGTTGCCGCGGGACTGGCCGCCCACCGAGCAGAACCGTCAGGCCATCGCCCGCCACATTGAAACGCACGGCCTGGCGGCCACGACGCAGGCGGTATCGCGCGGACAGTACACGCATCCGGATGGCCTGTTTTATGGGGGCGCGCGCCATTCGCCGTCGCTGCTGACATTGCGCGACATCCTGCGCACCCACGCCAGCCGCCACGCGCACATCGGCTGGATCGACGTGCACACGGGCCTCGGGCCGCGCGGTCACGGCGAAAAGATCTACGCCGGCCGGCGCGACGACGCGGAAGTGGCGCGCGCGCGGCGGTGGTGGGGCAGCGATATCGCCGTGCCGTATCAGGGCAGCTCGGCCTCGGTGGACATCACCGGCCATCTCGCCGGCCTTATCTACGACGCCTGCCCCAAGTCTGAACCCACGCTGATGGCGCTGGAGTTCGGGACCAAGCCGTGGGAGGAGGTGGTGCACGCGCTGCGGGGACGCAATTGGCTGCGTGCGCATCCCGACGCCCGCGATGCCTTGCAACAGGACATCCTGCAGGCCACGCGCGACGCGTTCTATTGCGGGCAGGAAGATTGGCAAGGCATGGTGCTGGGGCAGAGCCGGGTCGCGGTGCTGCAAGCGGTGTGCGGCCTGCAGGCCGCCGGGTAGCTGCGCGCGGCGCGATGGGTTGCACCTGCTGCAGCGTTGCGCCACGGTGGGTTGCACCGCTGATAGGGCTACCGCAGGGATAACCCGCGAGTTTTGGCGCGCCGTGGGTTATCCCTAGTTGAGCCGGGCAGCAACCGGCCGATATGCTTTGGTTAACCGTAGAGACCGCAGAGTCTTCGGAGGAGTTTCAAACCAAGCCGGCAGTTGCTGAAAGGAACCGGATTTGCATAATGCGCCTCCTTTGGACTCAGCCGTCGCAGCCTCGCGGGAAAAGCCATTGCGCGTGATCCCGTGGGCCACGTGGCTGCACCGCGTTTTCGTGGTTCTCATGTATGCGTTCATGCTCAGCCCCATCGTGCTGGTGGTCTGGCTGAGCTTCTTCAAGGACGCCATCCTCTATTTCCCGCCCTCGGGCTACACGCTCTCCTGGTACGTCAAGGCCTGGGAGAACCCCGCGTTCGCCAACGGCTTCATCTTCAGCCTGCAGGTGTCGCTGGTGGCCGCGTTCATCGGCGTGACGATGGGCGTGCTGGCGGCGGTTGCGATTGCGCGCTACCGCTTTACCGGCAGCAAGGGCGTCAATACGCTGCTGCTGTCGCCGCTGCTGATCCCGGGGATCGTCGCGGGCGTGGCCGTCTATCTCTTTTACCTGCGCGCTGAAAACGTGCTGGATCAGGACCTCGTCGGCACGTTCGGGGGCCTCGTCATTGCGCACGTGTGCCTCACCATTCCATGGACCGTGCGGCTTGTGACGGCGGGCATGGCCGGGCTGGACGGCTCCATCGAGGAAGCCGCGCGCAACCTGGGAGCAAGCGCGCCCAAGGCCTTCATGCGCGTGACGCTGCCGATGCTGCGCCCGTCCATCGTCGCCGCGGCGCTGTTCAGTTTTGTCGTGTCGTTCGAGAACCTGGAGCTGTCCCTGTCTCTGGTCGGGCCGGGGCGCACCACGCTGCCGATCGCGATCATGCAGTACCTCGAATTCAACCTGGACCCGACCATCGCGTCGGTCGCCTCGGTGCAAATCCTGCTGTTGGGCATCATCATGCTTGTGACCGACCGCTATGTGAAACTCAGTCAGGTGGTGTAAGAAATGGCGAAGGTCTCAATCGAAAACATCCGCAAGCAGTTCGGCGCGGCGGTCGCGGTGTCGGATTTTTCCCTGGAGATTGCCGAAGGCGAACTGGTCACCTTTCTGGGACCCAGCGGCTGCGGCAAGACGACCACGCTGCGCATGATTGCCGGCTTCATCACGCCGACGTCGGGACGCATCCGCATTGGCGAAACCGACGTGACGCGGCTGCCGGTGCACAAGCGCGACACCGGCATGGTGTTCCAGCGCTACGCACTGTTTCCGCACATGACGGTGGCCGAGAACGTGGCGTTCGGCCTGGAAATGCACAAGGTGCCCAAGGCCGACCGCGATGCGAAGATCCGGCGCGTGCTGGACATGGTGCGCATGACGGAATTGCGCGACCGCTATCCGCGCCAGTTGTCCGGCGGCCAGCAGCAGCGCGTGGCGATTGCGCGCGCGCTGGCGATCGAACCCAAGGTGTTCCTGCTGGATGAACCGTTGTCCAACCTGGATGCCAAGTTGCGCCTGGAAGTGCGCGAGGAGATCCGTGCGCTTCAGCGTCGCCTGGGCTTGACCACCGTGTTCGTGACGCACGATCAGGAAGAGGCGCTGGCGATCGCGGACCGCATGGCCATCATGCACGACGGCATCGTGCAGCAGGTCGGCGCGCCCGACACGCTGTACGAACGGCCCGCCAATCTGTTCGTCGCGGACTTCCTGGGCAAGATGAATGTCTTCACGGGTCGCGGCCAGGCCGACGATCAGTTTGAAACCAAGGCCGGCCAGCGCATCGCGGCGCCGGGCGGCGGCAATGCCACCCACGTGGGCGTGCGGCCGGAGCGCGTGCGTCTGCAGGCGCAGCCCTCGGGCGGCAATGCGCTGCCCGGCGTGATCGAGTCGTCGTTGTACCTGGGATCGGTGCTGGAGGTGCGGGTGCAGCTCGATGGCGGCGACCGCATGATCAGCCAGATCGTCAATGCCGGCACGCGCGCCGCGCCGCCCGCCGCCGGCGAGCGCGTGTATGCGTGTTTCGAACCCGACGACTGCGTCGCCTTCACGCAATAGGAGGCGCGATGACGACCGCAACGCAGGACGGACGCCCCAGCCGCTGGCTGGGCCCGGGACTGGCCTTTCCGGCCTCGCTGGTGGTGCTGGTGATCATCATGATCCCCATCCTTCAGCTGGCGCGCTACAGCTTCAATCATTTCGACCCGGTCGAGATGATGCAAACCGCCTTCACGTTCGAGAACTACGCCAAGTTCTTTGGCGACCCCTATTACCGCGACATCTTCTTCACCACGCTGGGCATTGCGGCGCTGTGCACGGTGCTGGCGCTGGTGCTGGGCTTTCCGGTTGCGTACTTCCTGGCGCGCACGCAAAGCCGGTACAAGAGCCTGTTCGTGATCCTGCTCGTGTTTCCGCTGATGGTGGGCAACGTGGTGCGCGCCGCCGGCTGGATGGTGGCGCTGGGCAACGCGGGCGTGGTCAACGCCGTGTTGCAGGGACTGGGCATCATCGACAAGCCGCTGACACTGATGTACACGCCGACGGCGGTGGTGATCGGCACCACTGCGGTGGTCATGCCGTACCTGATCCTGACGCTGCAAAGCGTGCTGGAAGGCATGGACCTGTCGGTGGAAGAAGCCGCGCGCAACGTGGGCGCCAGCTTCTTCACCACCTTCCGCCGCATCGTGCTGCCGATCGCCGCGCCCGGCGTGGCGGCGGGCACGATGCTGGTGTTCATTCTGTGCATGAATGCGTACGCCACGCCGGTGCTGCTGGGCGGTTCCGGCCTGACCATGATGGCGCCCGCGCTGTACGACCAGATCACCAAGGCCTCGAACTGGCCGTTCGGCGCCGCGCTGGCCGTCATTCTGGTCTGCGGCACGCTCATCATCGCGCTGCTCTCCAACTGGCTGATCCATCGGCGCTACATCAAGACCATGGCCTCCTGATCTAGACATCCTTCCAAGGAAATTCTCATGTCCGCTGTGCTGTTCAAAAACGCGAACCTGCTCGATCCCCTGCAGTCCGAGCTGCTGGAGGGACACCATGTGCTGGTGGAGGAGGGCGTCATCAAGGAAGTGTCGGACAAGCCGATCAGCGCGTCCTCGGCGCGCGTGATCGACGCTGCGGGCCGCACGCTGATGCCGGGTCTGATCGACCTGCACGTGCACGTGCTGGCCACGCAGTTGAACCTGAGCACGCAGGGCGTCCTGCCCGACGCGCTGGTGATGATGCGCGCGGTGCCCATCATGGCCGCCATGCTGCGCCGGGGCTTTACCACGGTGCGCGATGCGGGCGGCGCGGGCTGGGGCCTGAAGTGCGCGGTCAACGAAGGCACGGTCAAGGGGCCGCGCCTCTTCATCTCGGGCCGCGCCATCAGCCAGACGGGCGGCCACGGCGATCCGCGTCCGCGCTCGGACCACCTGCGTCCCATGAGCTTCTGCGGCTGCTGCTTCCGCGCCGGCGACATCGGCCGTGTGGCGGATGGCATCGACGACGTGCGCAAGGCCGTGCGCCAGGAACTGCAGATGGGCGCGGACCAGATCAAGATGATGGCCTCGGGCGGCGTGGCGTCGCCTACGGATCCCATCGCGTCCTTCGGCTATTCGGAAGAAGAGATTCGCGTCATCGTCGACGAGGCGGCAAGCCGCCAGACCTACGTCATGGCGCATTCCTATACCGCCGACGCGATCGAGCGCGCCATCCGCAACGGCGTGCGCACCATCGAGCACGGCAACCTGGTCGACGAGCGCGTGGCGCGCTTCATGGCCGAGAAGGGCGCGTTCGTGGTGCCGACGCTGGTGACCTACGAGGCCCTGGCAAACGAAGGCGCCGATTACGGCCTGCCCGCGGACTCCGTCGCCAAGATTGCGACGGTGCGCACCGCCGGCCTGCATTCGCTGGAAATCTACAAGAAGGCTGGCGTGAAGATCGGCTACGGTTCCGACCTGCTGGGGCCGTCCCAGCGCCTGCAAAGCGACGAGTTCCGCATCCGCCGCGAGGTGCTGTCCGCCCAGGAAGTCATCCAGTGCGCCACCACGACGGCGGCCGAAGTGCTGAACCAGGTGGGCCAACTGGGCCGCATCCAGGAAGGCGCGCTGGCGGACGTGCTGCTGGTGGACGGCAATCCGTACCGCGACCTGTCGTGCCTGCTGGGTCAGGGCGAGCACATCGGCCTGATCATGAAGGGCGGCGTCATCGAACACAACGAGCTGGGAGTCTAGGGGCCATGAGCGATCCCACGTTTTCGCAATCGGAAGTTGGCGAAGAATCGCGCGACGTCAACGCGGCCAAGGGCTGGCATCCGCCCTCGGCGCCCGCGCCGCGTGACCGGGGGCTCGGGCCGTTTCCGCGGCTGATCCTGCGCGGGGCCACGATCATCGACGGCACCGGCGCGCCGCCCTGGGGGCCGGTCGACATCGTGATCGAGAACGATCGCATCACGGCGCTGGTCAATGTGGGCACGCCGCACAAGGCCATCGACCCGAAGCGCCGGCCCGGCCCGGGCGACCACGAGATCGACTGCCACGGCAAGTTCGTCACGCCGGGCTTTGTGGACGCGCACGCGCACATTGGCACGCCGTATCACGCCATGAGCGGCATCGTGCCGCCCGCCGACTACATCTACAAGCTATGGCTGGCGCATGGCGTCACCACCGTGCGCGAGATGGGCGCGATGGGCGGCCTGGGCTGGACGATGGAACAGCGCGAGCTGTCCGCCTCCAACCAGATCGCCGCGCCGCGCATGATCGTGCATTCCGTGTTCCCGGCGGTGAACGATCGCGTCAAGACCATCCACACGCCCGAACAGGGCCGCGAGTGGGTGCGCAAGCTGGCCGCGCGCGGCGCGGACGGCATCAAGTTCTTTGGCGCGCCGCCCGCCATCATGGAAGCGGCGCTGGACGAGGCGGCCAAGGTGGGCCTGCGCTCGGGCTGCCATCACGCCCAGATGGCGGTGACGCGCGTGAACGCGATGAAGTCCGCGCGGTGGGGGCTGACCAGCTCCGAGCACTATTACGGCCTGCCAGAAGCCCTGTTTGAAGACCGCGTCGTGCAGTCCTTTCCCACGGACTACAACTACAGCGACGAGTATTACCGCTTTGCGGTGGCGGGCCAGACCTTCATGCAGGCCGCGCAGCCGGGTTCGGCCAAGTGGCGTCAGGTCATGGACGAGTTCCTGGAACTGGGCCACACCTTCGTGCCGACCTTCAACATCTACGACGCCAACCGCGACCTGATGCGCGCGCGCCGCGCGGACTGGCACGACGAATACACCTGGAAGGCCGTGTGGCGCTACTTTCAGCCGCAGCGCGGCGGCCACGGCGCCTACTGGTATCGCTGGAGCACCACCAACGAGATCGAGTGGAAGCAGAACTACCGGCTGTGGATGCAGTTCATCAACGAATACAAGAACCTGGGCGGACGCGTCTGCGCGGGTAGCGATTCGGGCTTTATCTATCAGATCTACGGTTTTGGCTTCGTCCGCGAATTGGAACTGCTGCAGGAAGCGGGCTTTCATCCCATCGAGGTCCTGCGCGCGGCCACGTCGCACAGCGCGGCGCTGCTGGGCATCGATGACGATACCGGCTCCATCGACGTGCAAAAGCGCGCCGACCTGCTGATCCACGACCAGAATCCGCTGACCGACTTCAAGCTGCTGTTCGGCACGGGCGCCATGCGCCTGAACGACGATACCGCGAAGGTCGAGTGGCAGCGCTGCCTGCAGACCACCATCAAGTCGGGCGTGGTGTACGACACCGCCGAGCTGCTGGCCGACGTGCGCGCGATGGTCCGCGACAGCTGGGCCGACGACCCGGACGGCGAGCGTCCGCCGACCGGCGGCGCACCGTCGGGATCGCCGTGCGACACGGGCGAGGATGCAAGCTGATGGCCATCGACCTGTTCCTGTTGTGCGGGTTTCTGGGCAGCGGCAAGACCACGCTGCTGGTGGACTACCTGCGCGATCCGGCATCGCGGGACACGGGCGTGATTGTCAATGAGGCCGGCGAGGTCGGCGTTGATGGGGCCATCGTGGCCAACGACAGCGACAACGTGCCGATGACCTTGATGGCCAATGGCTGCGTGTGCTGCTCGCTGCGCAGCGACCTGGTCTACACGCTGAGCGCGTTGCTGGACGCGCCCCGGCCCGAGGGCGAGGGCCCCTTGCAACGCGTCATCCTGGAATGCAGCGGGCTGTCGCGGCCGGGCCCGATCATCGCGTCGCTGGCGGACCCCGAGCTGGCCAGCCGAGGCCTGCGGCTGACGGTGGTCTGCACCGACGATTGCGCGCGCGATCCCGATGCGCTGGCCGAGATGGACGAGGCCATGGCGCAGTTCGGCGCGGCGCATCGCATCGTGTTGACCAAGACCGATCTGCTGCCGGCCGTTCCCGGTGCGCTGGGCGCTCGCGCGGCGCGCGCCGAGGCGCTGAATCCGCTGGCCGCCGTTGTCGCGGAGCCGGATCGCAGCCGCGCCGTGCAGGCCGCCTTCGCGCCATCGCAAGGCACGTCCGATCTGGCGGGGCTGGCGGCGCGGATGTTGACGGCAGGCGGGCAGGGGGCGGCGCATCCGCGCATCCGCGTGATGGCGGCGCGCGCGCAGGCCGGCATCAGCTGGACCGATTTTTCCGAATGGCTGGACAACCTGGCCGGCCTGTGCGGCGACCGCCTGCTGCGCGTGAAGGCCGTGGTGCGCGTCAGCGATTGCGAGGAACCCATCTTGATCCAGTCGGTCGGCTCGACCTTCAGCCTGCCGCAGCGGCTGACGCGGCAGCCCGACGCGCGCGACGCGATCATCGTGATTGCGCGCGACATCGAGGCCGAAGAAATCCGCGCCTCCGCGCCGCATGCGCTGGTCGACATGCTGGTCTGAATTCCTTTGAACCCAAGGTCGCGCGGCCAGACTGGCCTGCCGCGCGGTGCATCGTAGCTAGTCGTCAGTTCCCTTCGATACGAGGTTGTCATGCAAGAGAAAAACCTGAATCGCCGTGGCTTCATCAAGACCGCCTCCGGCCTGGCGCTTGCGCCCGCCCTGGGCTGGCTGCCCGGCATGGCCCACGCCGCCGAAAAGGAAATCGTGGTCGGCACCTGGGGCGGCGATTACCAAAATCTGCTGCAGCAGATCATCAACCCCATCGTCGCCAAGCAGGACGTGAAGGTGGTCTACGACACGGGCAATGCCGTGGGCCGGGTCACCAAACTGCGCGCCGAAAAGAACTCGCGCCGCGGCAGCATGGATGTGGCGCTGCTGGGTGAAGTCGACATGTATGACGCCGAGCGCTCCGGCACGCTGGAGCCCGTGGACGTCAAGAAGCTGCCCAACCTGGCCAATGCCATCGACACGCTGAAGACGCCGTACTCGATTCCGCACATCTTCAGCGCGATGACGCTGGTCTACAACACCGAGAAATTCCCGACGCCGCCCGATTCGCTGCAGGTGTTGCTGGATCCCAAGTGGAAGGGCCAGGTCGGCTTTTCCGACATTCTCTACCTCTACAACTCGGTCTTCGTGGGCCTGGGCGCGGACGGCACCACCAAGGATTTTGAGGGCGGCAAGCGGTTCCTGGCCAAGCTCAAGCCCAACGCGCCCCGCATCTACCCGTCCAATGAAGCCGTCGCGGCCGCCTTCAAGTCCGGCGAGATCGCGATCGCCGTCATGTGGAAGGCGCGCGCGCTGCAATGGAAGGACAGCGGGCTGCCGCTGGGCTTCGTTATCCCGAAGGAAGGGTCGGTGCCGGTGTCGTTTGAAGCCGCCGTTGCCAAGAACAGCCGCAACAAGGATGCGGCGTGGGCCTACCTGAACGCCATGCTCGATCCCCAGGGCCAGATCGGCTTTGCCGAAAAGATGGGCTATGCGCCCACCGTGACCAACGCGTCGCTGCCGGAGGCGTTGAAGCGCGTGGGCTTCTCGGACGCCGAGGTCAAGCTGCTGCACGCATATGACCTGAAGGCGCTGACCGAAAAGAAGGCGGACATGCTGGAGTTCTGGAACAAGGAGTTCAAGGCGGGATGATCGCGGGCGGGGCGCCGTGCCCCGCATTGCACCAGTGACCGCGTCACCGAAGCGCGATTCCTGCAGGGGAATCGCGCTTTGTCGTTTCTGGATGACGGTGCATGGGCGATGAAATGTTATATCATCCGGCTGCTGGTTTGTAATGATATAACATCCGAGAGAGTAAAGATGAACAGTAAGAAGCTGGGGATGGGGAAAGCGCCGCTAGTGTGCTCGTTGATGCTGATGGCGCCCGTCGCCCAGGCGCAGACCGAAGGCGAGGCACGCACGCAGACCGTGGCGCCGATCACGGTCTCCGCGAATCCGCTGGGTCTGGACCTGAACAGCACCACGCTGCCGGCCTCGGTGCTGGAAGGCGATGCGTTGATCGAGCAGCGCAACGGCACGCTGGGCGAAACGCTGAAGAACCTGCCGGGCGTCAATAGCGACACGTTCGGCGGCGGCGCCAGCCGGCCGGTAATCCGCGGACAGACCGCGCCGCGCGTGAAGGTGCTGTCCGATGGGTCCGAAGTGATGGACGCCTCGGCCATCTCCCCCGACCATGCGGTCACCGTCGAGCCCCTGCTGGCCGACCGCATCGAAGTGCTGCGCGGCCCGGCCACGCTGCTGTACGGCGGCGGCGCGATCGGCGGCGTGGTGAACGTGGTGGACAAAAAGATCCCGACCGAAGTGCCGGAAAAGGGCATCGCGGCCGAAGCGGAACTGCGCGGCGCCACCGGCACCAAGGAGCGCGCCGGCGCGGTGGGCATCACGGCGGGCGAAGGCCAGTTCGCGGTGCGGGTCGAAGGCATGAAGCGGCGCACCAGCGACTACGACGTTCCCGATTGGCCCGGCGGCAAGCTGGAAGGCTCGTACAGCGAGTCGACGCAGGGCTCGGTGGGCATGTCGTGGATCACGCCGCGCGGCTATGTGGGCGTGGCGTTCACGCATCTGCAAAGCGAATACGGTCTGCCCGGCCACAACCACGAATACGAAGGCTGCCACCCGCACGGCACGCATCTGCACTGCGGCGGCCATGACCATGATCATGGGGACGAAGGCGAGGAAGGCCACGACCACGATCACGAGCATGGCGGCGTTCCCTACGTGAAGTTGCGCAGCAACCGGATGGATCTGCGCGCCGAGTATCAGGATCCGTTTGCCGGCTTCGAGAAGATCCGCTTCCGCGGCGGCCTGACGGATTACCAGCACGACGAGATCGAGGGCGGCGAGGTCGGCACGCGCTTCAAGAACAAGGGCTACGACATGCGGGTGGAGCTGCAGCACAAGCCCATCGCCGGCTGGCGTGGCGTGATCGGCCTGCAGAACGCGTACAGCGATTTCAGCGCCGAAGGCGAAGAAGCGTTCCTGCCGCCCAGCAAGACCCGCTCGACCGGGGTGTTCCTGCTGGAGGAATACCAGTTGAACGATTGGCGCTTCGAACTGGGCGCGCGCCAGGATTGGCAGCGCGTGTCGCCGTCGGGTGGCGCGTCGCGCAGCAGCCTGTCGGGCACGTCGCTGTCGGCCGCCGCGATCTGGGACTTTGCGCCGCAGTATTCCGTGGCGCTGTCGCTGTCGCGCTCGCAGCGCCTGCCCAACGCGCAGGAGCTTTATGCGGATGGTATCCACATCGCCACCAATACGTATGAACTGGGCAACCCGGACCTGACGCGTGAAACGTCGCACAACATCGACCTGACCCTGCGCAAGCATTCGGGCGACACGACGTTCTCGGCCAGCGTGTTCCACAACCGCGTGAAGAACTACATCTACGCCAACACGCTGGACCGCTACGAGGACTTCCGCCTGATCGAATACACGCAGCAGGACGCGGAGTTCACGGGTGTGGAAGGCGAGCTGCGGCACCAGTTCACGCCGATCTTCTCGGCGGCGGTGTTCGGCGACTACGTGCGCGGCAAACTGACGGGTGGCGACGGCAATCTGCCGCGCATTCCGGCCGGGCGCGCGGGCGTGCGCGGCAACTTCAAGTGGCAGCAGTGGTCGGGCGGCGTCGAATACGCACGCGTGTTCGCGCAGAAGGACATCGCGGCCTATGAAGACACCACGCCGGGCTACAACATGGTCAACGCGGTGGTCGCGTATCGCGGCCAGTACGGCGCCACCGGCTACGAGGTCTTCCTGCGCGGCACCAACCTGCTGAATAAGCTGGCTTACAACCACGCCTCGTTCATCTCGACGGTTGCGCCGCTGCCCGGCCGCAGCGTGCTGCTGGGCGTGCGCATGACGTACTGACCGGGTTGGGGGCGGCGCTGGCCTGTGCTATTTTCGGCGGGTGCCGCCGTCCGCGGCGGCATCTCGCGCCAGGAGCCTGCCATGCTGAAGTTCGCCGCCAATCTGTCGATGATGTACACGGAACATGCGTTCCTGGACCGTTATGCGGCGGCCGCGGCCGACGGCTACGCGGGCGTGGAGTGCATGTTTCCGTATGAAGCGCCCGCGGCGTTCGTGCGCGAGCGCATGGATGCCGCCGGGGTGGCGCAGGTGCTGTTCAACGCGCCGCCCGGCATCACCGCGCAGGGCGATCGCGGGCTGGCGGCGCTGCCGGGCCGGCAGGCCGAGTTCCAGGCCGGCATCGAGCAGGCGCTCTCGTATGCCACCGCTTTATCTTGTTCCAATGTGCATGTGATGGCGGGCGTTGCGCCGCCCGATGCATCGCGCGAGGCGATGCTGGACTACTATCACGCCAATCTCGACTGGGCCGCCCGTGAGGCGCGCTCTGCCGGCGTCACGCTACTGATCGAGCCGATCAACACGCGCGACATCCCCGGCTATTTTCTGAACCGCCAAGAGGACGCACATGCCGTCGTGCAGGCGGTCAACGCGCCCAACCTGAAGGTGCAGATGGACCTGTACCACTGCCAGATTGTCGAGGGCGACGTCACCGCCAAACTGCGCGAGTACCTGCCCACCGGGCGCGTCGGCCACCTGCAGATCGCCGGTGTGCCGCTGCGCCAGGAGCCGGACCGGGGCGAACTCGACTATGGCTGGATCTTCGGCGTGCTGCGCGAATTGCAGTACACCGGCTGGATCGGTTGCGAGTACCGTCCCGCAGGTTCCACGTCAGCCGGTTTGCGCTGGCTGAGCGCGGCGCGCGCCTGATCGGCAACAATCGGCGTATTTGAAGTTCAAAAGGAGTGAGCGTCATGTTCCAGGGCATGCTGCGCATGCTGTTTTCGGCGGCGCTGGCCGCGGCCATGCCGGCCGCGTCGTGGGCGGCCGACTATCCCGATCGGCCCATCCGGTGGCTGGTGCCGTTCAGCGCGGGGGGCGGGAGCGATCTGGCGACCCGCATCGTGGCCCGCCATGTCGGCGAGACGCTGGGGCAGCCGGTGGTGGTCGAGAACCGTCCGGGCGCCGCCACCATCGTCGCCGCGCAAGAGGCGGCGCGCGCCCAGCCGGACGGTTACACGGTGCTGACCGCGGGAATGAGCACGCTGGCGCTCAACCCGTGGCTGTACAACGATCTGCCTTACGATCCGCAGAAAAACCTGACGCCGGTGTCCACGCTGGTGGCGCTCCCCATCGTGCTGGTGGCCGCGCCGGACTCGAGTCTGCACACGCTGGACGACGTCAAGACGTACCTGAAACGCGAGCCGCGCGGCAGCTACGCATCGCTTGGCGTGGGCAGTCCGCATCATCTGGCGATGGAACTGTTCATGGAAACCGTTGGTGGCCGTGCGACGGCGGTGCCGTACAAAGGGTCGCCGCCCGCGCTCCAGGATGTGGCCGCTGGCGTGGTGCCGCTGATGATGGCGGACCTTGCCGCCGCCCGCCCGCTGATCCAGGCGGGCAGGCTGCGCGCGATTGCCGTGCCGTCCGCCAACAGGTCCGCGCAATTGCCGGGCGTGCCGACCTTTGCCGAGGCGGGCGGTCCGATCTTCGAGGCGGCGGCCTGGCAGGGCGTGGTCGCGCCGGCCGGGACGCCCGCGCCCATCGTTGAACAGCTCAGCCAGGCGATCCGGCAAGCGCTGGAATCGCCGGACGTCGTCAAGCAACTGACGCTGCAGGGCATGGAGCCGGCCGGCAGCACGCCCGACGCCTTTCGTGCCTATGCGCGGCAGGAGCACCAGCGTTGGGGCGCGGTCATCCAGGGCAAGGGGCTTTCCGCGGAATAGGGCGCCGGGTAACAGCGGCGGCAAGGTGTAACGCGGGCGTGCACGGCGGCTGCGCGGGCGTACGATAAAACAATGCGCATCCGGCCCGGACCGCGGGCGAGGAGACTGCCATGTCTTTGATCGTAGCTGCCCGCTTCGAGGGCTTCGAAGCCGCCAAGGCCGCCGCCAGCCGCCTTGCCACCAGCGGCTTTCCCGACTGGGATATCCATACCTTCTACGTCAATCCCGCCGGCGAGCACGGCCGCTTTCCGTATGGCGGCGACCGGCGTTCCGATCCGGACGCGGGGCGCGCCGACATGGGCGCCTATCTGGGCGCCGGCGGCGTGGGGGCCGTATTTGCGGTGTTCGGCGGATTCGTCGCGGCGGAACTCAGCGACTCCACGGCCGCAATCCTGGCCGCGGCGGGTGTCGGTGCGTATCTCGGGTCGCTGTTTGGCGCGCTCTGGGTGACGGGTCACGGCACCACGCAGCACGGCCACTTCAATCCCGATTCCCATGCCGAGGTCCGCCAGGCCGGCGTCATGGTCGCCGTGCGGGTCCGGCCGCAGCGCGAGTTGCTGGCATGCCGCATCCTGCGCGATGCCGGCGGCGCCGACGTGGAACATGCCAACGGCCGCTGGCGCAACAACCATTGGGAAGACTTCGACCCGCTATCGCTCCCGCAGCGCGAGGCGGGCTTTGGTTAATGGCGAGCTGGCGAGATTTGCTGCGAAGGTGTCTGACACCCTTTGAGACGCTGCTGCGAACTGACGAGCCTCTCCCCAGGGTGTCAGACACCTGATGAGATACCTTTTGCGAAGGTGTCTGACACCCTTTGAGACGCTGCTGCGAACTGACGTGCCTCTCCCCGGGGTGTCAGACACTTGATGAGAAACCTTTTGCGAAGGTGTCTGACACCCTTTGAGACGCTGCTGCAAACTGACGAGCCTCTTCCCAGGGTGTCAGACACCTGGTGAGACACCGTCCGTCTGATCAATCTGGCGCGGGGACCGGCGCCTTGCGGCTGCGCTGCGCCGTCGCGGCGCAGCCGGCGGACGCAACGATGATGCCGAGAATCGCCAGCCATTGCGTCTGCGACAGGTGTTCGTTCAAGACCACGACCCCGGCCAGCGCGCCCATTGCGGGCTCCATGCTGAGCAGCACCCCGAAGGTCTTTTGGGGCAGCCGCCGCAGCGCCACCATTTCCAGCGAATACGGCAGTGCGCTGGACAGGATGCCGACGGCCACGCCGACCAGGATCAGCTTGGGATCCAACAGCGCCATGCCCGCGTGGGCTGCGCCGACGGGCAGGGCGACCATCGCGGCCGCCAGCAGGCCCAGCGACGTGGCCTGGCCGCCGTGAACGTTGCCGGCCATCTTGCCGAAGATGATGTACAGCGCCCAGCACACGGCAGCGCCCAGCGCGTACGCGATGCCCTGCGGATCGAGGTCGTGGACGGACTGGCCGGTGGGGATGAGCAGAATCAGGCCGGCCAGCGCGCAGGCGATCCACACAAAGTCGATGGCCCGCCGGGACAGCACGACAGCCAGCGTCAGCGGTCCCGTGAATTCGATGGCGATGGCAATACCCAGCGGCAGGGTCTTGAGCGCCATGTAGAACAGCAGGTTCATGCACGCCAGCGTCACGCCGTACAGGGCGATCTTCGCGGCGTTGCGGCGCGTCAGCGGAAAGCGCCACGGCCGCCAGAAGGCCAGCAGGATGATGGCGCCGATGACGATGCGATACGCGGTGGTGCCCTGCGCGCCCACTTCCGGAAACAGCGATTTCGCGAACGACGTGCCCACGCACAGCGAGGCCATGGCGCCGATCAGCGACAAGGTGGGAAGCAGGGTGGACGCGGCGCTGTTGTGTCCGTTGTTCAAGGTGGCGGCAGTCATGGAAGGACGGGGCTTGTGAAATAACGCTTGTGCTGGGGTGATTCGGCGCGAAGGCGGACGGTCAGGGTTGCGGATTCATCGCCGTGGATACCAGCACGTAGATCGCCAGCCCCAGCATGATCGCGCCCAGAATGCCTTGCTGCGCGCGCAGGAACCACGGATTGCGCGCGACCCAGCCGCGGATGCGTGACGCGCCGTACGCAAAGCAACTGCCGTAGGGCAGGCTGAGCGCCTTCATCGTCACGCCCAGCACCAGCATCTGGATCCAGACCGGGCCATTGTCCGGCGAAGTGAACTGCGGCAGGAAGGCGATCATGAATAGCAGCACCTTCGGATTGAGCAGGTTGGTGATGAATCCCTGCCAGAAGGCGTCGCGCGCGTCGCCCGGCCGGGCCGCCAGCGACACTTCGGCGGCGTTCGCGCACCGGATCATCGCCTTGACGCCCAGGTAACCCAGATACAGGCCGCCCGCGGCTTTGATGCCCACGAAAAGCGTGGGGAAGGTCCGCAGCACGGAGGCCAGTCCCAGCACGACGGCCGGAACCTGGATGAAACCGGCGGCCACGTTGCCCAGCACGCTATGGAAGGCGGGACGAAACCCTTGCGTCATGCCGCGCGACAGCGTGAGGGCCATGTCGGGGCCGGGCGTGAGCTTCAAGGCCGCATCGGCGGCCAGGAAAAGCAGGAAAAGCTGGAGTGAGGGCATTGCGGGTGCAGCGTGGAAATTCCCGGCGGCGCGGGCTGAGGGCTCCCAGTGTAAGCAAGCCGCTTGAATAATTCCTGCGTCCGGCACGCTCGAAATGAAGTTTCCCGTCGAATTCGCGACGGTTCGCATCGCGGCCGCGATTAGAATCAACCGATACCCGCCTTCCGCGCCACTCTCCATCCGCACACGCGTTTTGAGCGCCTTATGGAACTAGACGATTTCGACCTGCAGATCCTGCAAAGCCTGCAGGAAGACAACCAGCGCACCAGCCAGGACGTCGCGCAACGCGTGAACCTGTCGCCGGTGTCCTGCCTGCGGCGCATGAAGCGGCTGCGCGAATCCAAGGTGGTGACGGCGGACGTGTCGGTGGTCGATCCCGCCGCGGTCGGGCGCGGAATCACGATGGTGGTGCTGGTATCGCTGGAAAGCGAGCGCGCCGACAAGCTCGACCATTTCAAACGCGCCATGCAGACCGCGCCCGAAATCATGCAGTGCCTGTCGGTGACGGGCGAAGTCGATTTCGTGCTGACGCTCACCATGCGCGACATGGCCGAGTATGAAGTGTTTGCGCAGCGCCATTTCTGGGGCAATCCGAATGTGAAGCGGTTTTCGACGCTGGTGGTGATGAGCCGGGTGAAGAATGGGCTGACGGTGCCGGTGACGGTTCCCGCCTGACGGCGGGAGTGCCGGTTCACCCCGGATGCGGGGCGTCCGGTCCAGGCGGCCTGGCGTCGAATAAGGTTCGGCTCGCCTCCTCCGACACGCTGCGCAAATGCAGATCCCGCTGCGGAAAGGGAATCTGGATGCCCGCCTCCCGCAGCGCGTCGTACATCCGCGCCATCATGTCGCTGCGGATCTCGATCCAGCGGTCAAAGTCGTACGTCCACGCCCGCAAGCTGAAATCCAGCGTGCTGGCGCCGAATCCCATGAACAGCACCATCGGCGCGGGCTCGGTCACCACGCCCGGCGTCTGCCGCGCCACGCCATCCAGCAGTTCCAGCACCTGCCTCGGATCGGTGCCGTAGGCCAGTCCGATGCTGACCTCTATACGGCGGCTGCGGTCCAGCATGGTCCAGTTGGTGAGCTTCTCGGACAGCAGCGTGCCGTTCGGCACGATCACGTCGGCGCCTTCAAAGGTCTTGATGCGCGTGGCGCGCATGCCGATGTCGCGCACCTGACCCGACGTGCCGCTGATCTCCACCACGTCGCCCGGCTGGATCGGCCGCTCGAACATCAGGATCAGCCCGGACACGAAGTTGTTCACCACACCCTGCAGGCCGAAGCCGATGCCCACACCCAGGGCGCCGAACACGATGGTGAGCTGGCTGGTCTGAAACCCCGCAGCGGACAGTGCGATGCCCAGCCCCAGCAGCAGCACCAGGTAGTACGACAGCGAGGCAATGCTGTTGCCGACGCCACGCGGCAGCGACATGCGGGTCAGCACCTCGTCGTGCAGGATGATGCGGACGGCGCGGGCGGCCCAAAAGGCGATCAGCACCGAGATCGCGAAGACAAGGATGTTGCCCAGGCTGATCGAGACCTCGCCGACTTCCAGCGTGTAGGACAGCACTTGCGTCACGAAGGCGTAAGTCGAGCGCAGCACGCGGAAGCGATCCATCGTGTACACCGCCCAGCCCACGACCGCGGCAGCGCTCAATAAACGGATCAGCAGCTGGACCAGCGGCGGCGCGTGCTCGCGCGCGAGCCGGAAGCGCGAGATGCCCTGGCGCGCCAGCAATAGCTGCAGGAGGGTGATGATGACGGTGACGCCCGCGTACAGCACTAGCCCGAAGTAGCCGCTACCGATGATGCCGCTGGTCAGCATTTCGGACAGCGACACATTGCCGATCAGGTTCGCACCCAGCGACATGCACAGCAACGCAGCGGCGCCCCAGGCCACGCCGCGCAAGGCGCGCACCAGTCGCTCGGATCCGGGCGGATAGGTCTGGCGGCGCCCGCGCGCCAGCAGCCAGAGGATGGCCGCCAGGGCCGCCAACGCCGCTGCCACGGTCGACAGCCGGTAGAACAGGGTGTTGGCCAAAAACAGGAATCCCAGCCTTTCGGCCAAGAACAGGGCGGTGATGACGCGCGGCCAGTGATCCAGATATCGGCGGCTGGCGGGCGGAAGCAGGCGCATCACCGGCACCGCTGCCAGCACCAAAGCGATCTGCTGGACCATCAACGGCGCGTCCGGCTCAAGGGCGAGCACGCCCATCATGGACAGCAAAACCCAGGTGGAGATGGGCCGGCCGAGCACGCCGGCGGCCGTTTCGCTCATGACGCCAGTGCGGATGGCGTTGCGGCTCTTGCGCGCCAGCCACAGCAGGAGCGGCAGCAGCAGCAGTTGCAAGGTGTGCAGGGCGCGCTGATTGCTGGCGCCGGCGGCGCCGTAGTCGCGCGCAAACCGGACTTCGATGTCCAGGCCTTCGCGCAGGAGATTCATGGTGTCCTGGTCGGATCTTCCGGACCAGTCCAACGCCCAAAGCGGCGGCGAATCCACACGCAGCAGCCGCGCGTCGACATAATCGATCGCCTCCATCACCTGGCGCTGACCTGCCTTGATCTGTTCCTCGATCGCGTTGGCCCGCTGCTCCAGCTCGACCTGGCGCGACAGCGGCCCGGACAGCGCCTGACTGGCCGCCGCCAGTTGCGCGATCACCGCGTCGATGCGCTCAGCCAACGCGGCAGGCAGCCCAGATGCCCCCGGCGCATCCTTGATCGCCTGCCAAGCCGTGCGCCGCCGCAGCAACTCGGCCGCATCACTGGCGTACCACGCTGTCGCCTGCCGCATCTCGACCTGCCACCGCGCCAGCCGCCGCACATCAAAAATCCAGTGCCGCTCCAGGCTTTCGAGCCGCATGATCGGAAAGTTGCGAAGCTGCGCCGGCTGGAATTCGTAGAGCTTTTCGTCGGCGGATTTGGCGATGGCGTCCAGCGGCGGCATCAGCGCGGAAACGGGATCCGCCGTGGAGGCGCGCTGCAGGACGCCTTCGGCGTAGCGCAAATCGGTGTCGGCCCGCAGGGGAATCTCGGCCATCTGGATGGCGGCCGGCGTTTGCGTGGCGGGCGCCGGCGGCTCCGCCCCAAGCGCCGCGCCCGCCCATCCCAGGGCCAGGCCAAAGAGGCAGAAGACTATTCGTGCGCGGGCGCGCATATCGCGACTCCGTGGTGCTGGATAGGAACGGCAGTTTGGTAAACGAATTATTGCGGTATTTCGGCATTCCACGCCATCGCGAGTTAATGCATTCGATCCAATCATCGGCCCGGCGAAGCAATCACGGCAATTATCAAAACATTTCTTGAGTTACATTAAGAAATCTATTCTGGCCCGTTTGTATCAATGTGCGTTTACTTTCATGGAGATTCGAGTGACGTTGGAACGACAAATAAATGAACTTGGCTTGTTGCGCAGTCGGGAACCACACCCGTCCGTTGAAGTGAATGCCGAAAGTCGTTACGCAGCAGGATTGGATCTGATCGATGTGCTGGAGCCAATCTTGGCCCGGTTTGCCAAGGCAAACCCGTCAGAGAAGGCGACCATCTCTTTGTACAGTGCGTTTAGCGCGAATTTCGCCGAGCCAGGCCGCTCCGACTTCCTCATCGTCCAGGGAAACACGGCATTGCTTTATGCCGTATCCGAGGCATTTGCGGCCAAAAAAGACGTCTTGTCCAGATTCGGGGATGACATTCCCCCTATCAAAGGGCAAGCGATCCTGCATTTGGAAGATGGCCGCTGCTGGCAGGTATTGGATGCGGTGACTTGGTTTTCGAATGATGAAAATACGCCAGGGGCCATCGGAAGCGTCAGCTCGACCGATGGTGAGTCGGAGTCGTTTGATGAACTGCCCTTGGCGGATGAAGAGGGAATTGAAGGAGAATCGGCCGCTACGGATGGCGATGATGCGGACCTCGCCACCGTGTCTGCGCGTCGCGGACGCCTCCGCGCGGCTCGTGCTGATGCGCGAATAGGTACGATTCGTCAAACCATCGAGCGCTTGTTTGGCCTCCCGGAAGGGTCGGTTGCCCTGTGCGGACCCGATCGGCGCGCTTTGCGCGCGGACGCGTCCATCGGCACGCTGAGAAGGCGTTGGCAAGACAAATAAATATTGAGCGTAATGGCCTCTGCACGCATGGATTTCCGACGGCCGCCGGCGCGGCCGTGTGCCGGCGGTGTCTTCGCGAACGTTGTGAGCGCAACCAGCTTGCATGCAAGCTGGTTGCGGCAAGCCGCCCTACCGATAGTCAGTCGGTTAAAGTCACACGCTGAAATTAATAGCGAGTAGTAGAAGTCCATGAATCCTCAATCCCTTTCTGCATTCATTTGGTCCGTTGCGGACCTTTTGCGTGGCGACTACAAGCAATCTGAGTATGGGCGCGTCATCTTGCCCTTCACCGTTCTGCGTCGGCTCGATTGCGTGCTGGCGCCGACAAAGCAGGCCGTGCTCGCCGAGTTTGACGCCAAGACGAAAGCAGGCCTCAATCCAGATTCTTTCCTGCTGCGCAAGTCGGGGACAAGCTTCTACAACACATCGCCGTTGGATCTGGAAAAGCTGCTTGGTGACCAAGACCATATCCGCCAGAACCTGTACGCATACGTCCAGGCATTCTCGCCAGCCGCACGCGACATCTTCGAACGCTTCGATTTCCATACTCAGGTTGAGCGCCTGGCCAAGGCCAATTTGCTCTACCTGGTCACGGAGAAATTCGTCAACATCGACCTGCACCCCTCCGTGGTCGATAACGCCAGCATGGGCCTGGTGTTCGAAGAGCTCATCCGCAAGTTCGCCGAAATCTCGAACGAAACGGCGGGGGAGCACTTCACACCGCGCGAGGTCATTCGTCTCATGGTGAACCTGTTGTTCATCGAGGACGACGACGTCCTGACGCCGGGCGCTGCAGTGGTGCGCACCATCTATGACCCGACGGCCGGCACCGGCGGCATGCTGTCGATCGCCGGTGAACACCTGCTGGCGCACAATCCGCAAGCGCGCCTGAACATGTATGGCCAGGAACTCAATGACGAGTCGTATGCCATCTGCAAGGCCGACATGCTCATCAAGGGCCAGCCGGTTGAGAACATCGTCGCGGGCAACACGCTGAGCGACGACGGTCATGCAGGTCAGAAATTCGATTACATGCTGTCCAATCCGCCCTTTGGCGTGGAGTGGAAGAAGGTCGAGAAGGCGGTTCGCCAGGAGCACGAGAACAAGGGCTTCGATGGTCGCTTCGGGCCGGGACTTCCCCGCGTGTCCGACGGGTCCATGCTGTTTCTGATGCACCTGCTCTCGAAGATGAGCCCGGTGGTCGACGGCAAGGGCGGCAGCCGCTTTGGCATTGTGCTCAACGGCTCGCCCCTGTTCACTGGCGGCGCAGGTAGCGGCGAAAGCGAAATTCGGCGCTACGTGTTGGAGAACGACCTGGTGGAGGCAATCGTCGGCCTGCCTACCGACATGTTTTACAACACCGGAATCGCCACCTACGTCTGGATTTTGTCCAACAAGAAGCCGGCTGCCCGAAAAGGTCTTGTGCAGCTCATTGATGCCAGCAGCTTCTGGCAGAAGATGCGCAAGAGCCTCGGTAGCAAGCGCAAGGAAATGAGCGACGACCACATCGCCACGGTCACGCGGTTGTTTGGGGAGTTTGTCGAGGCTGAACTGATTACGGTCCTGGACGCGGCTGGGCACGTTCAGGGCGAGCCGAAGCTTGTCATTGACGACCACAAGCTGCCGACGGCGCCCGAAGGCGGCAAGCTCAAGCGCGTGCCCATTTCCCGAATTTTCAAGAACCAGGATTTCGGCTACATGACCATTACGGTGGAGCGGCCTCTTCGCGATGAGGCGGGCAACATCGTTCTGGGCGCTAAAGGAAAACAGAAAGGAAAGCCGCAGCCAGATAGTTCGCTACGGGACACCGAGAACGTGCCGCTGGCGGAGGATATCCAAACCTACTTCGAGCGCGAAGTGCTACCACATGCACCCGACGCGTGGATAGATGACGCCAAGAGCAAGGTCGGCTACGAGGTTCCGTTCAATCGCCACTTCTATGTGTTTGAACCGCCGCGTAGCTTGCACGCAATTGATGAGGAGTTGAAGGCAGTGTCAGCCAGCATTACGAAAATGCTGGAGGAGTTGGCAGAATGAGTTTGCCGAAGTATAGGGAGTACAAGGCCAGCGGGCTGGATTGGGTTAGGCAAGTGCCATCCCATTGGAGGCGGACCAAGACGAAGTATGTCTGTCATTTCTCAACGGGGTGGACTCCCCCGACGGGAGACATCGCCGCGTACCAGGGTGAGAATTTGTGGGCGACCATCTCGGACTTGGGGAAGAAGACCATATTCAGGACTGCAAAGCGAATCAGCGACTCGGCTGCGCTGCAGTCACGCATGGAACTCGTGCCAGCTGGAAGCCTCATGTTCAGCTTCAAGCTTTCTATTGGGCAAGTTTCATTCGCCGGACAGCCGATGTACACGAATGAGGCCATCGCGTCCTTTCGCGAGTCAAGTCTTTTGTCCCTTAATTTTGCCTACTACGCCTTTCCTCTGTTCCTGGTACAGAACGCGGAGGAGAACATCTATGGCGCGAAACTGCTAAACCAGGAGCTAATTCGAGGCGCCGCCTTTACACTCCCGCCTCGTGAGGAGCAGGCTGCCATTGCCGCCTTCCTCGACCGCGAAACCGCCAAAATCGACGCGCTGATTGCCGAGCAGGAAAAGCTCGTCGCCCTGCTGGCCGAAAAGCGCCAGGCCGCCATTTCCCACGCCGTCACCAAAGGTCTCGACCCCAAGGCCCCGATGAAGGATTCCGGCGTGGCGTGGTTGGGGGAGGTGCCGGCGCATTGGGAGATGAAGCGCGTGAAAGACTGCGGCTGCGAAGTGGTGGACTGCAAGAACAGGACTCCAGAATCACACGATGATGGTGACTACTTTGTCGTCAGGACGTCCTGCGTCAAGGACGGCCGATTCAATCCCGAACCCGGGTATTGGACTGACGAGGCGAACTTCGTCGAGTGGACAGCAAAAGGTCGGCCTCGAGCGGGCGATGTGCTCTTTACACGCGAAGCACCAACGGGCGAAGCCTGCTTAGCACCCGAAGCGCTCGACTTCTGCCTTGGCCAGCGGATGATGTACATCCGCCCAGCAAAAAAGGTGTTGCTGAGCGAGTTCTTGCTCTATTCCATCTACGGCGGCCTCGCGCGTGAGCGAATCAGTGAGAAGTCAAAGGGGAGCACCGTCGGCCACCTGAGGGTGGGCGAAGTCGGGGAGCTCCCATTGCTCGTGCCACCGCTTGATGAACAGCGCACACTCATTGGATTCGTCGGTGAAGAGCTGTCGAGGCTTCGAACGCTGGCGGCTGTATCCGAGCGCGCCATTGCGTTGATGACGGAGCGCCGCTCCGCCCTCATCGCCGCCGCCGTCACCGGTCAAATCGACGTGCGCAACGCCTAGGCTCACGACGCCGACAAAGCAACAACCATCAGGGAGAAACCAATGAGCCATTTCGACAGCACCAAACGCTCACTGGAAGACGTGCTCAAGGACGTCAGCATCGGCAAGATTCAGTTGCCGGATTTCCAGCGGGGCTGGGTCTGGGACGATAGTCACGTACGCAGCCTACTGGTGAGCATCGCGCGCTCGTTCCCGGTCGGGGCGGTGATGCTGTTGGAGACCGGCGGCGAGACGCGCTTCCAGATTCGGCCGGTGGAAGGAGTCAAGCTGCCGACCCCTGCGCCGGCCGCCGAGCTGTTGATACTGGACGGCCAGCAACGGCTGACCACGCTGACGCAGGTGTTGTCCATCGACGGGCCGGTCGCCACGCGCAATGAGAAGGGCCGCGCCATCGAGCGCTACTACTACTGGGACATCCAGCGCGCGCTGGACGGAGTGGAGTCGCTGGAGGATGCCGTGGTCGCCGTGGAGGCGGACAAATGCCTGCGCGAGAACTTCGGCCGCGACATTAAGTTGGACCTCACCACCCCCGAGAAGGAATACCAGCAGCTCTACTTCCCGTGCCGACAGACGTTGAACTCTGACGCCTGGGAAGAAGGCTTGCAGGAGGCGTGTCCTGAGCAATTCGGCCTGTATATGAAGTTTCGCAAGCAGGTCTTGCAGGCCTTCCGCAGCTACCAGCTGCCCGTCATCCAGTTGCACCGGTCCACCAGCAAGGAGGCTGTGTGCTTGGTGTTCGAGAAGGTAAACACGGGTGGCGTGCCGCTGAACGTGTTCGAACTGGTCACGGCGACCTACGCGGCCGACGGCTACAACCTGCGCGACGATTGGTTTGGCAGCGCGGTGCGCAAGGTGGAGTCGCGTCAGAAGCGGCTGGCCAAGGAGCCGGTGCTGACGGCGCTAGAATCTACTGACTTCCTGCAGGCGATTGCCATGCTGCACACGTTGAAGCGCCGCAAGGCCGACTTGGCCGAGGGCAAGACGGGCAAGCAGGTCACACCGGTCAGCGCCAAGCGCGCAACCATTCTGGACATGCCGTTGGCGGCCTACCAGGAGTGGGCAGACGCCGCCGAAGAGGGCTTCAAGCGCGCGGCCAAATTCCTCAAGCGCGAATGCGTGCGCGACGGGCGCGACCTGCCCTACCGCACCCAGCTTGCACCGCTTGCCGCCGTTCTGGCCCTGCTAGAAGAGCGCTGGAAGGAGCCGCGCATTTACGACAAGCTGGCGCGCTGGTACTGGTGTGGCGTGCTGGGCGAGTTGTACGGCGGTGCCGTGGAAACGCGTATCGCCAACGATGCCGAAGACCTGCTGGCCTGGATTGATTCGGATAGCGCAGCGGAGCCTCGCACCATTCACGACGCGGCTTTCCGGCCCGACCGCCTGGACCGCATGACCTCGCGCCTGAGCGCGGCCTACAAGGGCCTCAGCGTGCTGCTGCTGCGCGGGAAGGCGGCGGACTTCTTCTGGAAGGGCACCATCACCGAGCTGGATGCTGAGGACGTGGCGGTGGACATTCACCACATCTTTCCGCAGCACTGGTGTGAGAAGCAGGGCATCGGCAGGAAGGTCTACAACACGGTGGTCAACAAGACCCCGCTGTCCTACAAGGCTAATCGCATGATTGGTGGTGTCGCCCCCTCGGTGTACTTGGCCAAGCTGCAAAAGCACGAGCAGGTGAAGATGGATGACGAGGCCATGGACGGCATCCTGCAAACCCATGCCATCGAACCCGGGCTGCTGCGTGGGGACGATTTCCTCGGCTTCTACGCGGCGCGCAAGCAGGCATTGCTCGTGCTGATTGGTCATGCGATGGGCAAGACCGTGCATCAAGTCGAGGCCGACTTGAATGTGGTCGCCGCCAATGATGAAGATGATGAGGTGCAGGAAGCATGAACCTGCACCGCGAAATCCACTTCGAGAAGGAAATTTGTACCCGTCTGGACGCCAACGGCTGGCTGTACGAAGAGGGTGACGCCGCACAGTTCGACCGCGCCAGCGGTCTGTTCCTGCCTGACCTGCTGGCCTGGGTGGAGGCGACCCAGCCGGATAACTGGCAGCGCCTCAACCAGACGCACGGCGCAGCGCTGGCGCAGGTGTTGGCCGAGCGCGTCCGCAAAAACTTGAACGAGCGCGGCACCCTGGATGTGCTGCGTCGGGGTGTGGAAATGCTTGGCTTGAAGGAGTCGCTGGAGCTGGCCCAGTTCAAGCCAGCCTTGGCCATCAATCCGGTCATCCAGGCCAAGTACGCCGCCAACCGCCTTCGTGTGGTGCGCCAGGTCTGTCATTCACCGAACAACCCCAAGGACGAGCTGGACTTGGTGCTGTTCCTCAACGGTGTCGCCGTGGCCACGGTGGAGTTGAAGAGCAACTTCACGCAAAGCGTGCAGGACGCGGTGGACCAGTACCGCTTTGACCGCCCCCCGCAGCCAAAAGGCGGCGTGCTGGAGCCGCTGCTGGGCTTTCCAGGTGGCGCGCTGGTGCACTTCGCGGTGAGTCAGAGCGAGGTCATGATGACCACCAAGTTGGCCGGGACAGATACGGTCTTTCTGCCCTTTAACCGCGGTAATGAAGGCGGGGCGGGCAATGCTCCCAACCCAGACGGTTATGCCACGGCCTATCTTTGGGAGGAAGTCTGGGCCCGTGATAGTTGGCTGGACATTCTGCATCGCTATCTCATTTGCAAGCGCAATGACAAGAAGCAGCCGCACACGGTTATCTTTCCTCGGTATCACCAGCTCGATGCAACCCGCAAGTTGGTTGCCGATGTGCTCGTCAAGGGGCCGGGTGAGCGCTATCTGATTCAGCATTCGGCAGGTTCGGGCAAGACCAATTCGATTGCCTGGACGGCGCACTTCCTGGCCGACTTGCACGATGCGCAGCATCAGAAGCTTTTCGATAGCGTTCTGGTGGTCAGCGACCGGACGGTGCTAGATGCACAGTTGCAGGAAGCGATATTCGATTTCGAGCGAACCACCGGCGTTGTCGAAACGATTACCAATGAGCATGGGAGCAAGAGCGCTCAGCTCGGCCGGGCGCTAAAGGCTGGCAAGAAAATCATCGTCTGCACGATTCAAACCTTCCCCTTCGCCTTGCAAGAGGTGCAGAAGTTGGCTGCCACCGACGGCAAGCGTTTTGCCGTGATTGCTGACGAAGCGCACAGCTCGCAGACAGGCGAAGCCGCTGCCAAACTCAAGCAACTGTTGTCGGCTCAGGAATGGGCGGATTTGCAGGATGGTGGAGAAGTTGACACTGAGGCGCTGTTGGCCGCAGGGATGGAGGCGCGTGCGGGAGCGAAGGGACTGACCTACGTTGCATTCACCGCTACGCCCAAGGGCAAGACGCTGGAATTGTTCGGCCGCCCGGGCCCGGATGGCTTGCCGCAGCCCTTTCATGTCTATTCCATGCGTCAAGCCATCGAAGAGGGTTTCATCCTCGATGTATTGAAGAACTACACCAGCTACAAACTTGCGTTCCAGCTCGCTCACGATGGCCAGCAGTGGGACGACAAACAGGTCGAGCGCAATACGGCGATGAAAGGGCTGATGCAATGGGTGCGCCTGCATCCGTACAACATCGCCAGTAAGGTTCAGATCGTCGTTGAGCACTACCGTGAGAACGTGCAACCGCTGCTTGACGGCAAGGCCAAGGCGATGGTGGTGGTGGGCTCGCGTCGCGAAGCTGTTCGCTGGCAAAAGGCCATTCGGACTTACGTCACCAGCAAGAACTATCCGCTGGGCGTGTTGGTGGCTTTCTCGGGCGAAGTGAGTGACACCGAGAGCTTTCCCGACCCTGTCACCGAAACCAGCGAATTGCTCAACCCTGGGTTGCGCGGGCGCGACATCCGGGAGGTGTTCAAAGGGCAGGGCTACCACCTGCTGCTGGTTGCAAACAAGTTTCAGACGGGATTCGACCAGCCGCTGTTGTGCGGCATGTATGTGGACAAGATGCTTGGCGGGATACAGGCGGTTCAGACCTTGTCTCGTCTCAACCGTGCCCATCCCGGAAAAGACACGACCTATGTGCTCGATTTCGTCAACGAGCCGGGGGACATTCTTAAAGCCTTCAAAACGTACTATGAGACGGCTGAGTTGGAAGCCGTGACCGACCCGCATCTGGTCTATGACTTGCGCGCAAAACTGGATGCCAGCGGTTGCTATGACGATTATGAGGTGGACCGCGTAGCTCAGGTCGACCTTGATCCCAACGGCACGCAAAAGCAGCTCGACGCCGCCATCGCGCCGGTGGCGGATCGTTTGCTCAAGCGGTACAAGGCGGCACAGCAGGAGAAGGTCGCTGCTGAAGAAAAGCACGATGACAAAGCCGCTAAAGCGGCGAAAGATCAATTGGATGCTTTGTTGTTGTTCAAGAATGACATGGGTGCCTATGTGCGTCTCTACGCCTTCTTGAGCCAGATTTTTGATTACGGCAACACGAGTATCGAAAAGCGTTTCTTGTTCTACAAGCGCCTTATTCCGTTGTTGGAGTTCGGCAGGGAGCGCGATACGGTGGACCTCTCCAAAGTGGTCCTCACCCATCACACGCTAAAGGACAGAGGCAAACAGCCCATGACGCTTAACGCCGACGGCAGCTATCCCTTGCCACCGATGGATGCCGTCGGCAGTGGCAGCTTGCAGGACAAGCAGCAAGCCTATTTGGCGGAAATCATCGAGAAGGTCAATGGGCTCTTCGAAGGGGAGCTGAGCGACGGGGATCAACTCGTTTACGTCAACGGCGCCTTGAAAGGGAAGCTGCTGGAAAACGAGATGCTGGCGCAGCAGGCGGCCAGCAACACCAAAGAGCAATTTGCCAATTCGCCGGATTTGGGCAAGGCATTGCTGGATGCGATTATGGATGCGTTCGAAGCCCACCAGACGATGAGTACGCAGGCGCTCGGGTCGGCCAAGGTTCGCGAAGGGCTGAAAGACATTTTGCTCGGACCTGGGCAGCTCTACGAGACCTTGCGCAACCGTTCGCCGGGCGTGAACGCGTAGGTACCTCCGTCCGCTGCGTGATTTGAAGGGAATATGCGATAGGCGGCTCCAAACAAAAAGCCCAGCCGTGTGTGGCTGGGCTTTTTAATTGCAGATATGGGTCGCGAGCTGCGCGTGGGTTAATGCCTATTCATAGCCGTAAAAGGCATCTCGGAATTCTCCTGCCTCGACTTCGGCGACTTCTGGGCGCTCCTTGAACCAGCGGACGACAGATTGCCGCTGTGCTTCAGTTGGAGATCCCACCGAGGTGAGCACCATGCCATCGATCCTGCCTCGACCGACGTAACCGGCAAAGTAGAGATCGCAGCTTTCGATCCATGCGATGAACGCATCGAGCAGCGCATCGCCATCATCGATGTCGCTAACGAGCGACCCGCGAACTTCGAAAAGACAGTCTTGGAATTCACCGACGTGCAACTTCTTGCGCTGGCGACGGTTGAGCCGGCGCAAGCGGCCATTTACAGGGGCAATCAATCGATATTTACGCACGGAGACCTCGCGGGCGTTGAAGACGGGGAGATGCGATGGAATTTGTACGCTGCGGTGCACGACCGCGATGTCGGCGCGGCACTCTCGCCCGCTAGCTATCGGGCAAGCAGCATCCCGAGCTGGGGATACGATCTCCGGCATGGCGAAGATCTGAATTTTTGGTGGCCTGGGGCGGAATCGAACCACCGACACAAGGATTTTCAATCCTCTGCTCTACCGACTGAGCTACCAGGCCAACGAAGCCCGCCACTATACACAAAATGTCGGGACAGGTGGAGGCGCACACGCCGCCACCCACAAAAAACTCAACAAAAAACCCAGCGCGAGGGCTGGGTTTTTCGTGGGAACCGAAGTCCCGAATGCTTTTGGTGGCCTGGGGCGGAATCGAACCACCGACACAAGGATTTTCAATCCTCTGCTCTACCGACTGAGCTACCAGGCCAACGAAGTCCGCAACTATACACAATTTTTCAGGCTTGTGCCAGCCGGGCCCGCGTTGTGCCACTTTTTTCTGCGCAACACGGTTTCGCTGCCCGGGCGTTGCCGCAGACTGTTGGCTTCGCGGCACGAAAAGGCGTCAACTGACGGCAATCGGGGGCGGAAGTGGCCTGGGGATAACCCGCAGGAGTATAATCACCAGCGGTTTGTTGTTACAGCCGGATGCTTTCGCACCTTTGATGCGCGACAAGCGGGCTGCGACGCATTGTTCTTATAGTGGCAGTACTTAACGCTTAGCCGCGGGTGGCTTTCCGCCATCCCTCACACATGTCGGTAGCTGTCCTTGCCTTCGGTCTGAATCACACGTCCGCGCCGGTGTCGGTCCGCGAACGCGTGTCCATGCCCGTCGATCTGGTCAAGCCCGCCCTCGAAGGCTTGCGTTCGGCATTTGGCGGCTCTGTCCGCGAAGCCGCCATCCTGTCCACCTGTAATCGCACCGAGATCTACTGCGCGGCCGACGGCCACGTGGCGGATCAGTTGCCCGCCTGGCTGGCTGAACACAACCGCCTGGACGCCGGCACGCTGCGCCCGCACCTCTATCGCCATCATCAAGACGACGCCGTGCGTCACGCTTTCCGCGTGGCAAGCGGCCTCGATTCCATGGTGCTGGGCGAAACCCAGATCGTGGGCCAGATGAAGGATGCAGTGCGCGCCGCCGGCGAGGCCGGATCGCTCGGCACGCTGCTGCACCAGATGTTCCAGCGCACCTTCTCGGTCGCCAAGGAAGTCCGGTCGCAGACCGCCATCGGCGCCGAATCCGTGTCCATGGCCGCCGCCGCGGTGCGCCTGGCCGAGCGTGTGTTCGGCAATCTGGACCAGGCCCGCACGCTGTTCATCGGCGCGGGCGAAATGATCGAATTGTGCGCCACGCACTTTGCCGCGCAACGTCCGCGCAGCATGGTGGTGGCCAACCGCACGGCCGAGCGCGCCGAACTGCTGGCCAACCGCTTCTCGGCCAGCACGATGAAGCTGTCCGACCTGACCGAGCGGCTGTCCGAGTTCGACGTCATCGTTTCCTGTACGGCAAGCTCCCTGCCCATCCTCGGCCTGGGGATGGTTGAACGGGCTACGCGCCTGCGCCGTCACCGCCCGATGGTCATGATCGATCTGGCCGTGCCGCGCGACATCGAGCCCGAAGTCGGCCGCCTGGACGACGTCTACCTGTATTCGGTGGATGACCTGGGCCGGCTGGTGCAGACTGGCACCGACGCGCGCCGCGCCGCGGTGGTGCAGGCCGAGGCCATCATCGAGACCCGCGTCCAGGGCTTCATGCACTGGATGCAGTCCCGCGAAGTGGTGCCCGTCATCCGCGACCTGCACCAGGCCGCCGAAGACGTCCGTGCCGCTGAACTCGAACGCGCCCGCCGCCTGCTGGCGCGGGGCGAATCGCCCGAAGCCGTGCTCGAGCAACTGGCGCACGGCCTGACCCAAAAGTACCTGCACGGCCCGCTTGCGGCGCTGAACCGCAGCGAAGGCGACGATCGCAAGCAACTGCTTGCCTGGATGCCGCGCCTCTTCCCCGGCCGCGACTCCCGCCGTTAGCGGCGTTGCCCCACGTCCCGCCTCATGGCGGGCGTTCGCTTTGTGGGCGCCCGCTTTTTCTGTTTTCTCTCTTGGTCTTCCCCTCATGAAATCTTCCATGCGCAGCCGGCTGGAGCATTTGTGCCATCGCCTGATCGAGGTCGATGCCCTGCTCGCCGAACCGGAAACCGCGTCCGACATGGACCGCTTCCGCAAGCTTTCCCGCGAGCGCGCCGAACTGGACCCGGTGGTCGAAGCCTTCACCGCGTTCGCCCGCACCGAGGAAGACATCGCGACCGCGCAGGAGATGTTGTCCGAGCCCGACATGAAGGCCATGGCCGAGGAAGAGATCAAGTCAGGGCGCGGCAAGCTGGAAACGCTGGAAGCGGCGCTGCAGCTTTTGCTGCTGCCGCGCGACCCCAACGATGGGCGCAGCGTGTTCCTGGAAATCCGCGCGGGCACGGGTGGCGACGAAAGCGCGCTGTTCTCCGGCGACCTCTTGCGCATGTACACGCGCTACGCCGAACAGCGCGGCTGGCGCGTCGAGCTGATGTCGGAAAGCGCGTCCGAGCTGGGCGGCTACAAGGAAGTGATCGCGCGCATCGACGGCGACGGCGCGTATGGCCGGCTGAAGTTCGAATCGGGGGCGCACCGCGTGCAGCGCGTGCCGGCGACCGAGGCGCAAGGCCGCATCCACACGTCGGCCTGCACGGTTGCCATCATGGCCGAAGCCGACGCGATGTCGGAGATCGTCATCAATCCCAGCGACCTGCGCATCGACACCTTCCGCGCCAGCGGCGCGGGCGGCCAGCACATCAACAAGACCGATTCGGCCGTGCGCATCACCCACTTGCCGACGGGGCTGGTGGTGGAATGCCAGGACGACCGTTCGCAGCACCGCAACAAGGACAAGGCCATGCAGGTGCTTGCTGCGCGCTTGAAGGATAAGGAAGAGCGCGAGCGCCAGAGCAAGGAAGCGGCCGAGCGCAAGAGCCTGATCGGCTCGGGCGACCGGTCCGAGCGCATCCGCACCTACAACTATCCGCAGGGCCGCGTGACCGATCACCGCATCAACCTGACGCTGTACAAGCTGCAGCAGATCATGGAAGGCGACCTCGAGGAACTGACCGGCGCGCTGATCGCCGAGCATCAGGCCGAGCAGCTTGCCGCGCTGGGCGACGATATTTAAGGCCGACGCCATGACCGCGCTTCAGATCAAGAGTCTGCTGCTCGACGCGCGGCTGCCGCGCCTGGAGGTCCGCATGCTGCTGGAGCACCTGCTGAACAAGCCGCGCGCGTGGCTGCTGGCGCACGACACCGATGCGCTGGCGCCGGAGGTGGCGGCGGCGTATGAGGCCTTGGCGCAGCGCCGGCTGGCCGGGGAGCCCATGGCCTACCTGCTGGGCCATCGCGAATTCATGGGGCACCGGTTCCGGGTGACGCCCGACGTGCTGATTCCGCGGCCCGATACCGAGGTGCTGGTGGAAACCGCGCTGGAATGCATCGATGGCCTGACCGGGCCGATGGTGCTGGACCTGGGCACGGGCAGCGGCGCGATCGCGGTGTCGATTGCGCTGGCGCGGCGCGACGCGCGGGTCATGGCGTCGGACGTCAGCCCGGCCGCGCTGGCCGTGGCCGCCGCCAACGCCTGGGATCTGACTGCCGCGGTGCGCTTTGTGGAAGGAAGCTGGTACGAGGCGGTACCTGCCGGCGAGGGGTTTGATCTGATCGTGTCGAATCCGCCGTATGTGGCCAGCGACGATCCGCACCTGGAGCAGGGCGACGTGCGTTTTGAGCCGCGTGGGGCGCTGACCGACGGCGCGGGCGGGCTGGAGGATCTGGCGCGTATTGTCGGGGGCGCTGGCGCCCACCTGAAACAGGGCGGCTCGCTCTGGATGGAACATGGCTGGGATCAGGCGGAGCAGGTACGCGACATGCTGCGCCAGGCCGGGTTTGCAGACGTCCACAGCCGGCAGGATTTGGCGGGGATCGAGCGGATCTCGGGCGGGCGTTTGCCGATCGCAGGTGTCTGACACCCCGCGATGCGCCCGTTCAAGGCATAGAACCTCTCGTCGGGGTGTCAGACACCCGGGCCTCTGGTGTCTGACACCCTGGATATGCCCGTTCAGGTTGCCGCGCCGTCACCTGGGTGTCTGACACCTTCCAGCGCGGCTCGCCCGGTCCGACACTTGTTGTTGCGTTTGCCCCGGATATACCGGCGCCGCGCCCGGGTAATCGGGCGCTTTTCCCGGCTGTACCTATAATTGACCCATTCCGTTTTGCCTGTCCAAGAGACCACCATGAGCGACGTTCAAGAATTCATCCGTGAAACCGTTACCCAGCACCCCGTCGTGCTGTTCATGAAGGGCACCGCCCAGTTCCCGCAATGCGGGTTCTCCGGCAAGGCCATTCAAATCCTGAAAGGCTGTGGCGTGAAGAAGCTGGTCACGGTCAACGTGCTCGAGGACGACGAAGTCCGCCAGGGCATCAAGGAATTCTCCAGCTGGCCCACCATTCCGCAGTTGTACGTGTCGGGCGAGTTCATCGGCGGCTCGGACATCATGAATGAAATGAACGAGTCCGGCGAACTGAAGACGCTGCTGGAGCAATCCGGCGCCACGGCTTAACGCGATCATGCGGCGGCTCGTCGTCGGCATCACGGGCGCCACCGGCGCGCTCTACGCGGTGCGCATGCTGCAGGCGCTACGCAACGTCGAAGACGTCGAGACGCATCTGGTGGTGTCCGCCTCTGGCGTGCTGAACATCAAGCACGAGCTCGATGTCAGCCGCCAGGACGTCTATGCGCTGGCAGACCACGTGCACAGCGTGCGCGACGTGGGCGCCACGCTGGCCAGCGGCGCGTTTCAGACCGCGGGCATGGTGATCGTGCCGTGTTCCATGCGCACGCTGGCGGCAGTGGCGCATGGCCTGTCCGACAACCTCATCACGCGCGCCGCCGACGTCACGCTCAAAGAGCGCCGCCGCCTGGTGATGATGGTGCGCGAGACGCCGTTCAATCTGGCTCACCTGCGCAACATGACGGCCGTGACCGAAATGGGCGGCATCGTGTTTCCGCCGCTGCCGGCGTTCTATCACCGGCCCGCGTCCATCGAGGAAATGGTGGACCACACCGTGGCCCGCGTCCTGGAATTGTTCGACATCGTCGTGCCCGGTCCGCACTGGGAAGGGACGTAGGCGGGCGTTATTCCACCAGGCCCATTCCGTTCAGTGCGGCCAGGTTTTCCGGCCATTTGCGCGCCCGGGCATTTTGCAGTTCGATGCGCGCCCAGGCCATCCATCCGGCCCATTCAATCCGTTTGTCCCACGCGGTGCCCCACGCCTGAAGCGCGGCCAGTCCCGCGGCAGCGTGCTGCTCCGCGGCCTCGAAGTCGCCAGCCGTCAGCGCCAGTTGCGCCAGCAGCAGGCGCGGCTCGCCGACCCACGGGTTGTGTTCGACTGCCGCCTCCAGCATGTGCCGCGCGCTGTCCATTTCGGTTAGCGGGTGCATGCGGGTGATGACCTGCCAATACAGCGCGCTGGCCGCCGCTTCGTCGCGCGGGCTGAGCGTTGCGCGGCAATTGTCAAAGGCGGGCGGGATGGGAATGCCGGTGTCCTGCGGCATGCGCGAGAGCGGCGCCAGCAGATGCGACAGCATCGACAGGATGTTCGACGGCGGTTTCAGCGGGCCGGGCCACAACGACGAGGCCCAGTTCGTTTTCAGGTCCCGGCGCTGCTGCTGCGGATAGCCCGCGAAAATCTCGTCCTGCCAGCTATGCCATTGCTCGCCGATGTCGGCGGCGGACACGACGGTGAACGCCGCGACCTGGCGCGGCGTGAAGGTAAAGACCTGCCCATCGGCGCCTTCCAGCGTCAGCCCTTCCGGTCCCGTGCCCTGGCCTTGCAGGATGGCCTGCACGAATCGCGTGCGGGGCATCGCGCAAAAAAGGCTGACCCATTCCTCGGCTTCGGCGCCCAGCACGTCGCGCAGCGTGTTGCGCTCGCGTTCGCGGTCAAACAAGGTGAGGTCCACGTATTCGTTGCCGTAGACGCTATGGAACAGGCCCAGGAGGCGCACTTCGCGCGGCTGGTTCCACAGCGCAAGCGTGCGGTAGACGCCCAGCAGGTGATGCTTGAACGTGCCGGCCTTGTGCCAGTCTTCGCCCGCGCTGCGCGCGAATAGCAGGTCGAGCAGGACGGGCAGGTCGGCGTCGACGGCGGCGTAGTGATCGGCCAGCAGCGCGCGCGCGTGCGGATGGAGTTCGGGGGTGGTGGACATGGTTGGCGGGTCGGGTGGATGAAAGCAGGCTCTATTGTGTCCGCATGCGCCGGCGCTGTCATCGCGGTGTTTATATCGAAATCCGCATATCAATATGAATATTGATCGCTTCCGGTTTTGAAGCGGCCTTACTAGAATCCGGGAGCATTGTTCGAACCCTCAATCTTTCAAACCTGTAGAGACTTCCATGCGCCTTCGCCATTCCCTCGCCGTTTTCGCCACCATTCTTGGATTTGCCGGCACCTCGGCGATGGCGCAGGACGCCGAGCTGAAAGTGGGCGTCACGGTCGGCCCGCACGCGCAGATCGGCGAAGTCGTGCAGCAGGTTGCCGCCAAGCAGGGCCTGAAGGTCAAGCTGATCGAGTTCAGCGACTTCATCCAGCCGAACGCCGCGCTGGACGCCAAGGAGCTGGACGTAAACATCTACCAGCACAAGCCTTTCCTGGAGTCGCAGAACAAGGCGCGCGGGTACAAGCTGGTGCCGGTGGCGACCGCGGTGGTGCAGCAGATGGGCATCTATTCCAAGCGCGTGAAGTCGCTGGACGACCTGCCGCAAGGCGGCAAGGTGGCCATCCCGAATGATCCGACCAACGGCGCCCGCGCGCTGCTGGTGCTGCAGGCCGCCAAGCTGATCAAGCTGAAGGACGGCGTGACGGTGACGGCGTCGATCTTCGATATCGCCGAGAACCCGAAGAACCTGAAGTTCGTCGAAATCGAGGCCGCGCAACTGCCGCACTCGCTCAAGGACGTGGACGCCGCGGCCGTGAACTCGGCGTACGCGATCCCCGCCGGCCTGTCGCCCGCCAAGGACGCGCTGGTGCTGGAAAGCAAGGACGCGCCGTTCGCGCCCGTCGTCATCGCCGCGCGCGAGGACAACAAGAACGATCCGCGCATTGTGCGCTTCATCAAGGCCTACCAGTCCGACGAGGTGAAAGCCTTTGTCGCCAAGCAGTTCCCCGGCGCCTACACGACCTCCTGGTAAGCCTGCTAGCGAGGTTTGCGACGCCGGTCGCGCGCCGTCTGGCGTCCGTCAGCCCGCGCATCCGCGCGCGCGAGCCACGTCCGAACCTCTTCCTCCAAGCCCGCCTGCAACAACTGCGCCGGCGCGCTCATGGCCCGGTCGCGCGACCACACCACCGCCAGCACCGGATCCTCCAGCGCCAGCAGTTGGCGCGCCACGAGGCCCTGGCGTTCGGCGTAATGCGCGCCCAGACTTTCGACGATGGCGACGCCCAGCCCCTCTGCAGCGAGCGCACACGCGGCTGACGACTGCGCCGCTTCGATGATCGGCCGATAAGGCAGCCCGCGCGCCTCTAGCGCCTGGCGCGTCGCGCGGCCGGCGGGCAGGGCGGGGGCCAGCACGATCGGCCCCGCCTCGGCCACCTCGTCCAGCGTCAGGGTGGCTTTCTTCGCCCACGGATGGTCCTTGGACATGACCGCATGCAGTCCCAACGGGGCGAGTCGCAGGCTGGACACGCGGTCGATATCCGGGGGCGAGCCGATGATGATGCCCAGGTCGATGCGGTGGTCCACGGCCATCTCGATGATTTCCAGCGCGGTGCCGGCGCGCACGGTAACGGCCACCGCCGGATGCGCGCGGCGCACGCCGGCCAGGGCCGGGGGCAGCAGGCTGGACGCGGCGATGGCGACGGCGCCCACGTCCAATCGCGCCAGAGCGCCCTGGCGGATGTCGACGGCCAGCCGGTCCACGGCCTCGATGCCGGCCAGCGCATTGAGCACCTCGGGTATCAGTGCGCGGCCCTGGCTGGTCAGGTGCAGCCGCCGGTTCTCGCGGCTGAATAGCGCAAACCCCAGCCGCGTTTCCATGTCGCGCAAGAGCGCGCTGGCGGCGGGCTGCGTCATGTTGACCGAGGCGGCCGCGGCGGTGACGGTGTCGAGCCGGTACATGGCGCGCAGCAGCAGAAGTTCTCGCCGATTGAACATATGGAATTCATATGGAAATAGTCAATTCATCTATTTGACCATATGAACGCGCGGCCGCCAGAATAGCCCATCGCATCCTGCATTCCGCATCTCGACGCCACACTGCCATGCCCGCCAACACCATCGTTTCCGTCACCTGCATTCCCTTGCGCCTGCCGTTCCATCACTGGAGCCCGTCGCCCCTGTTTGCTGGCCGCCCGCGCGACAAGCTGGACAGCGCGCTGGTGCGGGTGCAGACCGAAGACGGCACGGTGGCCTGGGGCGAGTCGTATTGCGTGGAGCCGCGCGCCTTGCCCGCCATCTTCGAGACGCTGATCGCGCCGCTGGCCTGCGGGCGCGACGCGGACGACGACACCCTGCTGCCGGGCATGCAGCGCACGCTGCACAATCTGGGGCGGTCCGGCCCGGTGGTGCACGCGCTGGCCGGACTGGACATCGCGCTGTGGGACCTGCGCGCCAAGCGCGCGGGGGTGCCGTTGTATGCGTTGCTAGGCGGCAAGCGCCGCGAGCGGGTGCGCGTGTATGCGTCTTTGCTGCAGTATTACGGCAACGCCGAACGCCTGGACGCCGTGACCACGCGCGCGCTGAACGAAGGCTATACCGAGATCAAGCTGCACGAGCGCACCGCCGACGCGCTGGCCGCCGTGCGCCGTAGCACGGGACCCGGCGTGCCGATCATGGTGGACACCAACTGCGCCTGGCAGCCGGGCGAAGCCGAAGCCGCCATCGCGGCCATGCGTCCGCATGATCCATTCTGGATCGAAGAACCCTTGTGGCCGCCGGAAGACGATCGCGCGCTGGCCCGCTTGAAGCAGACCTGCGGCATTCCCCTGGCCGTGGGCGAGAACGCCAGCAGCGCCACCGACCTGGAGCGCGTAGTGGACACGGAAGCGGCGCAATACGTGCAGCCCAGCGTCATCAAACTGGGTTTGACCGCCGCGTGGCGGATTGCGCAGAAGTGCTCGGACTCAAGCGTCATCTGCGCGCCGCAGGTAGCGTTTTTTGGCCCTGGCTATCTCGCCAGCCTGCACCTGATCGCCGCGCAGCAGGCCGAGGTATCGCTGGAACGCCTATATGTCGAACTGGCGCACGTGCCGTACGGAAAGCGCGTGCCGATCGAGAACGGTTGGGTCAACGTGCCGGACGGCCCGGGACTGGGCGCGGATCCGGAGGCGGAACTTGCCGAGGGCCGGTACAGCGCCTGAAACACCACAGGCCCCCAGAGGCCGCAAAGAACATGAACCAGGAGACAAAGACATGCACCCATCGCGCAGAGCGTTTCTGATCAACAGCGCCGCCATGGCAGCGGGCGCCGCCGTGTTGCCGTGGTCCTTCGCGGCACGCGCCGCGCAGTACCCGGACAAGGCGGTCCGTCTGTATATCCCGTACCCGCCGGGCGCGGCGACCGACACGCTGGGCCGGATGGCGGGTCAGGTGTATGCCGAGGCGCTGGGCCAGCCTTTTGTCGTGGAAAACCGCGGCGGTGGCGGCACCACGATCGGCACGCGTGCGCTGGCGGTGTCGGCGCCGGACGGCTACACCATCGGCATGGTCGACTCCACGTTCACCATCAATCCCGCGCTGCTGGGCGATCGCCAGCCGTACGACGCCATCAAGGACTTCGCGCCGATCTCGCTGATGGCGACGGCGCCCTTCGTGATGGTGGTGCACCCGTCGGTCAAGGCGACCGACATTGCGTCGTTCCTGGCGCTGGCCAAGTCGCAGCCGGGCACGTTGTCGTTCGGGTCGGCCGGCGTGGGCAGCGGGCCGCATTTGGCCGGCGAGCAACTGCGCCAGCAGGCGGGCGTGGATGTGCTGCACGTGCCGTACCGCGGCGGCGGCACCGTGATCACCGACCTCTTGGGCGGCCAGGTGCAGTTTGGCTTTGCCACCGTGCCAACGCTGCTCGAACACATCAAGGCCGGAAAGCTGCGCGCGCTGGCGGTCACCAGTCCGCAACGCACCAGCCAGTTGCCAGACGTGCCAACGTTTGCCGAGGCGGGGCTGCCGGGTGTGGATATCTCGCCGCTGTTCGGCGTGATTGCGCCGGCCGGCGTGCCCGAGCCGATCATCGAACGCCTGTCGCAGACGTTGGGCGAGTCCGTGCGCAACGGCGCGCTGCGCGACAAGCTGGCCGGGCTGGGCTTTCAGCCGGTCGGCAGCACGCCGGCGGAGTTCGCTAAGCGCATCCGCGACGACGTGGCCAAGTGGACCGCCGTCGTCCAGCGCGGCAACATCAAGGCCGAGTAGGACTGCGCATCAGGCGTACTTGCCCGTCAGGCCGCCGTCCACGAGCAGTTCGGTGCCGGTGATGTAGGACGCCTCGTCCGACGCCAGGAAGGCCACCGCATTGGCGACTTCCCCCGGCGTACCCATGCGTCCCATCGGCACCTGCCGGTCGCGCGCCGCGCGCGCGGCGTCCAGGTCGTTTGCATCGAACATCTTGGCGACGTTGCCGGCGACACGTGGCGTATCGATCAGTCCGGGAATGACCGTGTTCACGCGGATGCGGTCAGCGGCGTATTGCTGCGCGGCCATCCGCGCAAAGTGAATGACCGCAGCCTTGCTGACGCTGTAGGCCAGATGCGGATAGCCGGTGTACCGGATGCCCGCAATGGAAGAGACGGCCACGATGGCGCCTCCGCCCTGGGCGCGCATGATGGGCGCCAGCAGGCGCGTGGCGATCAGCAGGCTGGTCACGTTCACCTGCTGGATGCGGTCCCAGTCCGCTATCGAGATGTCTTCAGGGCCGCCGACCTTGCCGATGCCCGCGTTGGCCTGCAGGATGTCGATGCGGCCAAAGCGCTTCAACGCAGCATCGACCGCCGCCTGCATCGCGTCCGCATCAGCCACGTCGGCCTGCACCGCCAGCGCGCTGCCGCCGGCCGATTCGACTTCATGCGCGGCTTCTTCGGCGGCGGTCAGGTTGGCGTCCAGCGCGATGATGGCCGCACCTTGGCGCGCCAGCGTCACGCAGCTGGCCTTGCCGATGCTCCAGCCCGGCGCCGACGCGCCCGCGCCTGCAACCAGCGCCACCTTGCCGGCGAGGCGCGCATGGGAATGGGAGGCGCCGGATCCCGCGCTCACGACTGCCCGCCGTCTTGCTGGTGGGTCTTGCCCTTGCCCACGTACGGAATGGCGTGGTCGATGGTTTCCCAGATGTACCGCCCGGAAGGACTTTGCTGCTCTTCGGCCACGTGTGACACCAGGCCCGCCGCGCGCGAAATCACGGCAAAGCCGCGCATCAGATCGGTCGGCACGCCAATCTCGCTGAGCAGCGCGGCCACGGCGCCGGTCGCGTTGATGGTGATGTGCTTGCCGTAGGTCTCGTCAATGGCGCTGGCCAGCCAGCGCAGCGCCTGGACAGACTCGCCGCTCAGCTCGTTCTCGGCTTCGGCCAGCGCCAGCAGCTTGATCGCGCGCGGATCGTCCGGCTTGTGCAGGTGATGGCCAAAGCCGGGCAGCGGGCTGCGCGACGCGCGGTGTTCGCGAGCAATCGCCAAGGCTTCCGCAGGGCCGTCGGATGCGTGCCGGATGCGGTCCAGAAGACGCGAGCAGTTTTCCATGGTGCCCACGAACTGGCTGCCCACGGCCATCAGGCCGGACGCCACGGCGCCCTGCAGATTCTCGGGTGCGCTCATGTAGATCAGGCGTGTGGCGATCGCGCTGGGCGTCATGCCGTGCTCCATCAGTGTGACCAGCACCGCGTCGACGATGCGCATGTCCACGGGGCGCGCGTCGCGGCCGAGGATCTGCATGATCATGACTTCGGTAAAGGACTTCTTGCCGATCAGGTCTTCAACCAGATCGACGTCGCGATACGACATGCCGGTGAGGTGATGGGCGCAGAGGCGGGTTTCGGGCTTGTTCATGGCGTCTCCTTCAATGCGGCGTCGCGCACCGCGTTCTTCAGCACCTTGCCCACGCTCGAGCGCGGCAGGCTGTCGTGGAAATGGATGTGTTTGGGCGTGGCCACCGGGCCCAGCAGCGCGCGCACGTGCGCCTTGAGTGTGTCGCCATCGGCCTGCGCGCCGGGTTGAAGCTGGACGGCCGCGTGAACCGCTTCGCCCCACTTGTCATCGGGCACGCCGAACACCGAGCATTCGTACACGGCCGGGTGGGCGGACAGCGCGTTCTCGACGTCCACGGGATAGATGTTGAATCCGCCGGTGATGATGACGTCGCGCAGGCGGTCCTTCAGAAACAGATAGCCGCGCGCGTCGATCAGGCCCGTGTCGCCGGTGTGCAGCCAGCCGTCGACAACGGTTTCGGCGGTCTTCTCGGGCAGGCGCCAGTAGCCGGTCATCACCAGATCGCCCTGAACCACGACTTCGCCGATCTCGCCGCGCGGCAGCAGCGTGCCGTCGGGCGCCATGATCGCCACGTCGGACAACGGCGTGACGCGGCCGACCGACGCGCGGTTTTCCGGTGCTTCCAGATCGGCGGGCCGCAACACCGTGACGATCTGCGGCGCCTCGGTCTGGCCGTAGGTCGTGCCCAGCACCGGGCCGAAGAAGGCGCGCGCGCGCTCGATCTTTTCTACCGGCATGGGCGCGCCGCCGTAGATCAGGTTGCGCAGCCGCGGAAAGTCCGCGCGCGAGACGCCGGGCTGCGCCATGATCATGTAGATCAGCGTGGGCGGCATGAAGCTCAGCGTGCCGCCGCGCTCGCGAAATGCCTCGGTAATGGTGGCGGGCGACACGCTGTCCAGCAGCAGGTGCGCGCCACCCTGCGCCAGCACCGGCAACAGATAGGTGCCCGTGCCGTGCGTGATAGGCGCGGACACCACGTAGCGGTCTTCGGCGGTAAGGCCCCAGTTGAGGATCTGGTTGACGATGCCGGCATTCCACGCGTGATACGGCTGCATCACGCCCTTGGGCAGGCCGGTGGTGCCGCCCGTGAACTTGATGGCCTGCGTGGCGTCGCGCGGTAGCGCATGGCGCGTGGGGACGTGGTCTGCAAAGCGCGCGAGCAGCGCGTCCAGCGCCAGGTCAGCGGCCGCGTCGTCCAGCACGATGCGCCGCGCGGACCCCGCCGGCACGAGCGGCGCGCCCACCTCGTCGACGATCACGATGGTCGGCTCGGTCGCATCCAGGATGCGGCCGATCTCTCGCGCGGTGCTGCGGTAGTTCAGCGGCACCCAGACCTTGCCGCTGGCCAATACTGCCAGCAGCGCCAGAATGTGGCGCGCCGAGTTGCCAGCGCAGATCGCCACGCGCGTCTGCGGCTCGGGGTCCAGGTCCTGCAGGGCGGCGGCCAGAGCGCGGGTGTCGGCCGCCAGCCGCGCGTAAGTGACCTGCCCATCGGGGCCGTCGAGCGCCACGCGGTCCGGATACAGCTCGGCCGCGCGGAAGAAGAAATCAATCGGGTACACCTGTGCTCCTTGATTGGCTAATTGGCCTTGAGGTTGGCGTTCTTCACGACCGCGCCCCACTTGTCGATCTCGCTGGCGATCTTCTTGGCAAAGGTCTCCGGCGTGTTGGGCTGTTGCGGCGCAAAGAAGCCGCCCTGCTTGTAGGAGGTTTGAAGCGCGGGGCTGGCCAGCGCCTTGTTCAGCGCCTGATTCAGGCGGTCGATGACGGGTCGGGGCGTGCCGGCGGGCGCCACCAGGCCGAACCACGACTCCACGTCGAAATCCGGCAGGCCGGATTCCGCCAGCGTGGGTACGTCGGGCGTGGTGGGCAGGCGCGCGGGCGACGTCACGCCGATGGCGCGCAGTTTGCCCGCCTGCACGTGGGGCAGGGACGATGGCAGGTTGTCGAACATGGAGTCCACCTGCCCGCCCAGCAAGTCCGCCACCGCGGGGCCGCTGCCGCGATACGGCACATGCAGGATGTCGGTGCCGGTCTTCATCTTGAAGAGCTCGCACGACAGGTGAATGGACGATCCGCTGCCGGATGAGGCGCACGTCAGCTTGCCGGGATGCTGCTTGGCATAGGCGATGTATTCCTGCACCGTCGTGATCGGCAGCTTGGGATTGACCACCAGGATGTTCGGGATGGTCGCCAGCATGCCGACCGGCTCGAAGCCTTTGACGAAGTCGTAGTTGAGCTGGCTGTACAGCGTGCGGTTGATGGTGTTGGCAATCGATCCGACGTACAGCGTGTAGCCGTCGGGTGCTGCGCGCGAGACGATTTCCGCGCCGATGTTGCTGTTGGCCCCGGTCTTGTTCTCGACCACGACCGTCTGGCCCAATTCTTCCGCGAGGGACTTCGCCATCAGGCGCGCCACGATGTCGGTCGCGCCGCCGGCGGCGTAGCCGACGACCAACGTGATGGGGCGATCGGGGTAGGGCTTGGCGGCCCAGGCGGGAGCGGCGGCCACAAGGGCCCCGCTCAAGGCTACCGCCGCAGCGGTCCAGCGCTTGCCGAATGTCTTCATTGTTGTCTCCGTCCTGTTTGTCTAATAATTGGACAGATCTCCGTCTGTCCGCCTTCATATTCGGCTTTGATGGAGGCCCTATCAACGCAAGGTGTCCATAAATTGAACAAACCGGATTCCGAGGGTTCCGGTCCGCGCATCCTGAGGCGCGGGCTGAAGGTGCTGGGCGTGTTGCGCCAGGCCGGCGCGGCCGGCATGCACGTGGTGGACATTGCGCGGGCCGCGGGCATGCAGCGGTCCACGGTGTATCGCTACCTGGATGTGCTGGTCGAAGAAGGCTACGCGCTGCGGGAATCGGGCGCGCCACGCTGGCGTGTCGCCGAACTGGGCGTGATGATGGCCGGCGACCCGCATGCGCAGGCCGTGCGCAGCCTGCGGCCGTTGCTGCGCCAGATCAGCGACGTCAGCGGCGATTCGGCGTTTCTCATCTGCCGGGCGGCAAACGATTCACTCTGCCTGCATCGTGAGGTCGGAAATTACCCGGTGCAGGTGCTGGCCGTGACGGTCGGGCATCGTCAGCCGTTGGGCGTGGGTGCGGCCGGGCTGGCGCTGCTGGGCGCCTTGCCCGCCGCCGAAGTCGACGAGGTGGTGGCGCAGAACGAGCAGGCGCTACGCGCGTACGGCGGCATGACGGTGGCGCAGATGCGGCGCCTGGTGGAAAACACGCGCGGGCGCGGCTGGGCCGTGGTGGGCAACGCGGCGGTGCCAGGCGTGTTGGGGGTGGGGGTGGCGCTGTGCGATCCCGGCGGGTATCCCCGGCTGGCGGTCAGCGTGTCCAGCCTGATCAGCCGGATGCAGGCGCCGCGCCAGCGCAGCATTGCCGAACTGATCCGCGCGCAGGTGGCGCAGAGTGGATTCGGCATGCCGCACGGGGCGGCGGCAGGCGAGGGGGACTGAAGCCCGCCGCGATGTCGCTCCGGCGGCGGGCGGGGGCTGCTCTGTTCAGGCCGCGGCCGGCGTCGGCACGCGGTACGTCTTCTGGTAGTGCACCGTGAACGTCTTGAAGGCGTCCAGCGCCTTGTGGGGATCGTGTCCCGGTTTGACGAGGAAGCTGTCAAACCCCACGCGCGCCTGGTAGTGGATGGTGTCGATCATGACATCGCCAACCGCGCGCAGCTCGCCTTGCCAGTTGTGGCGCGTGCGTAGCAACTGCGCCAGCGAATAGCCGCGGCCGTCGGTGTAGACCGGAAAGTCCACGGCGATGAACGCGATGCCTTCGGGATGCAGCACGCCGTCGGTATCCGCCAGATCCCTCAGGTCGGCGTCGGGGTTCAGCAGCACGGCCACGGGATGCTTGTGGCGGCGCAGCGTGGCGCGCGAGGTCTTCCAGACGGACAGCGGCACGATCCAGCCGGGCTCGTCCGACGGCACCTGGCCTTCGGCGGGCACTTCGGGTTCGGGCACGAAGGGGCGCGACGTGTCGGCCTCCAGCTTGCCGTTGCGGATGAGATGCGGGCCGGGGGCGTCGTGGGCGTAAATCTCAGACATGGGCGGGCTCCGCGACTTGCGTGGGTTTGGCGAAGGCAGGGTCCGCGTACACGTCCTGCTTGAAGGGATCGATGCCGACGCGATCGACCACGTCGATGAAGCGTTCGGCGTCGCTGTCGCGCAGGCCCAGATACGTGCGGATCAGGCGGTCCACCACGCCCGGCACCTGATGGCGCGCGAACGACGGGCCGATGATGCGGCCGATGGCCGCGCCGCCGCCGTGCGTGGATTCCAGGTCGGGCAGCGGCTTGGCGGCGCCGTTCTGGCGGCCGCCCACCGTGACCTGATACCACTCCTCGCCTGCCTTATCGACGCCAAGAATGCCGATGTGACCGACGTGATGGTGGCCGCAGGAGTTGATGCAGCCCGAGATGTTCAGGTCCAGCTCGCCGATTTCGAACAGGTAGTCCAGGTCGTCGAACTGGCGCTGGATGGCTTCGGCCACGGGGATGGAGACGGCATTGGCCAGCGCGCAGAAGTCTCCGCCTGGACAGGCGATGATGTTGGTGAGCAGGCCGACGTTGGGCGTTGCGAGGTTCAGGGCCTCGAGCTTCTGCCACAGCTCGTGCAGCCGCGCGTGGCGCACGTCGGCCAGGATCAGGTTCTGTTCGTGCGACACGCGCAGTTCGCCATAGCCGAAGTCGTCGGCCAGGTCGGCCACCGCATCCATCTGGTCCGCGGTGATGTCGCCCGGCGGCACGCCGGTAGGTTTCAGCGACACGGTCACGGCGGCGTAGCCGGCAACCTTGTGCGCGTGCACGTTCGTGCGGAGCCAGCGCGCAAAGCGCTTGTCGCCCGCGGCCAGCGCGACGGTGTTGTCGACATCAGACGCGGCGGCGGCGTCGTGCTGCGGCCAGACGAAGCGCGCCTTGATGCGGTCCACGAATTCCTGGGTGATGGTGTCCGGGCCGTCCTTGATGCGCTGCCACTCTTCATCGACCTGCTGCGCGTAGACCTCGGGCGTCAGGTCCTTGACCAGGATCTTGATGCGCGCCTTGTACTTGTTGTCGCGGCGGCCATGCAGGTTGTAGACCCGCAACGCGGCCTGCAGATAGGTCAGCAGGTGCTGCCATTCGACGAACGGGTTGATGAGCTTGCCGACGATGGGCGTGCGGCCCAGGCCGCCGCCGATCCACACACGAAAGCCCAGCTTGCCGTCGCGCTCGACGGCCTGCAGGCCGATGTCGTGCACGCCCACGGCCGCGCGGTCTTCCACGGCGCCGCTGACCGCGATCTTGAACTTGCGCGGCAGGAAGGCGAATTCGGGATGCAGCGTGGACCACTGGCGGATGATTTCGCACCAGATCAGCGGATCGACCAGCTCGTCCGGCGCGACGCCGGCAAAGTGGTCGGTGGTGGTGTTGCGGATGCAGTTGCCGCTGGTCTGGATGGCGTGCATCTGGACCGTGGCGAGTTCGGCCAGGATGTCCGGCACGTCTTCCAGCTTGGGCCAGTTGAACTGGATGTTCTGGCGTGTGCTGAAGTGTCCGTAGCCGCGGTCCCACTTGCGCGCGATGTGCGCCAGGGTGCGCAATTGGCGCGACGCCAGCAGGCCATACGGAATGGCGACGCGCAGCATGGGTGCGTGGCGCTGGATGTACAGGCCGTTCTGCAGGCGCAGGACGCGGAAATCGTCCTCGGTAAGCTGGCCGTCGAGGAAGCGGCGCGTCTGATCGGCAAACTGCGCGACACGCTGCTCGACAAGCTGTTGATCGACGGGGTCATACACGTACATGTCTACTGCCCTTGGAAGTCTTCTCGGTCTGAACCCCGGGGATGGGGACGGGCGCACGGCGCCGGCAAAAACGGGATTCATAACCGTAACAGCCACCCATAAATGCCGTCTAAGTCATTCTGGTAATAAAGAAATAAGAGCCCCCACGCCGCGCGCGCTGCGCGCGCTAGCTGCCCCCCGGGGGGGCTGCCCCGCCTTCGGGCGGCCGGGCGGCGGGGCGGCTATTTTTGCGGAGATCTGGCGTTACGCCATGGCATAGGCCTCCACGCCGCGCGCGCGGTGCGCGCTAGCTGTGCCCCCCGAGGGGGCTGCCCCGCCTTCGGGCGGCCGGGCGGCGGGGCGGCTATTTTTGCGGAGGTCGTGGAAACCAGCGGCGAGCGTACGTGCTTATATGGATATGCGGCTTGTCGCAGAACAAGCCCTTAAGACCCTACAACGCCGCATTCACCGCCCACCGCGCCACGAACACCAGAATGATCACCAGGCAGGCTGCGAGCAGCAGGCCGGTGGCGATGAGGGGGCCGGGTTTGTTGTGGGCGATGTCGGCGTCGTAGCCGCGGCCGCGGCGTACGCCGAAGAAGGCCCACAGCACGGACCGGACCGTGCGCAGGAAACCGAGCATATGCGCCTCCGGGCGGATTCTTGACGGTCCACTGTAGACGCTGTCTTGTCTGGCAGACAGATGCAGATCCGCGTCAGCCGACCGTATCAGTTGGCGCGGCGGTGTGTGCGCCGATGCCGCGCACGATGTGCTCCAGCAGTTCGCGCGCGGCGGGCGAGATGTGGCGGCCGGCGCGGCTCAGGACGTGCAGGCTGCCCTGGTTCAGGATGGGATTGGCCAGCGGCAGGCTGGCCAGCCGCTGCGCTTGCATGTCGGCGGTGACGGCGATCGGCGGCGTGAGCGCGTAGCCGATGCCGGCGGCCGCGAACTGCCACAGCGCCTTGAACGACGAGGTGGTCAGCACGTTGTGCAGCCGGACCTGCTCGCTGATTTCTGCGGCCTGGATGTGCTGGCGCACGCCAAACCCTTCCTGCATGGACGCGCCGGGGTAGTCGGCCAGATCGGTCAGCAGCAACGGACGGCGCATGCGCGTCAGCGGATGGTCCTGGCGCACGATGGCGCGTATGGGTTCGGGCCGCGAGTAATGTGTGCGCAGCCGGGCGTCGTTGGGCGGTTGGAACACCAGCCCGATGTAGGCGCGGTCGTCGACGATGCGTTGGACGATCTCTGACGTGCGGGCCACGTCGATATCCAGTGTGACCTCGGGATGGCTGCGCCAATAGCCCGGCAGCACGCGGTCGAACATCAGCTCCACAAAGCCTTCGCCCAGCACCAGGTCGATATGGCCGCGTTCGGCTTTGCGCAGGCTGTCGATCTCGGAAAAGAAGCTTTCCTGGATGTCCTGCTGCCGCTTCACATAGCGGGCCAGGATGTGGCCGGCATCGGTGGGCACGAGGCCGCGTCCCCGGCGTTCGAACAGCGCCATGCCGCAATCGCGCTCCAGCGCAGCGATGGCGCGGCTGACGGCGGACGGGTCCATTTCCAGGGCCTCGGCCGCGCCGCGTACCGAGCCCCGGCTCATGACCTGCATGAAATAGTGGGTGCGGCGCGCGTCGAGTTGTTCGTCCATGGCGGCTAGCTCCAGGCGGAATGCGGCTGATTTTCCACGGCAACAATTAAGGGTTTACCCTTATTTCGGTTAATTCCGTGCAAAATTTTCCCAGGAAGGGACTATCCGTTGCATTTTACGCAACGTTTATCGGCGGCCGGTGTCATGGTTGCCCGCCAGAGGGGCGGGCGAAAATTGCGCGGTCCGAGCCGGCCGCCCGTTGCGCGTGCCGATCGCGCCGTATTGGCCGCTTGAATCGGCCGGATCGCTGCCGCGATCACTATTCACGTCATCAGGGGAAAACCAATGTCTCATGCCAGCGCAAGCCTGGCCTCGCCGTCCATGCCGCTATCGGGGCGCGTGCGCATGCTCGCCGCCATCCTGCTCGTGGTGGTCATTGCCGAAGCGATCGGCAGCGTCACCTTCTCGGTCGGTCCGGGCAAGATCATCCTGCAGCCCATGCTGTGGGCCATTTTCATCGGCGCAGTGGTTGCGGCGTTCGGCCAGCGGCTGCCGGCGGGCGCGGGCATCGACAAGGCCATGCAGACCCGCATCAGCGGCTACCTGCAATACGCGCTGCTGCCCTTCCTGGCCAAGCTGGGTCTGATGGTGGGCGGCGCCTTGCCGCAGGTGCGCGAAGCCGGCTGGGCGCTGGTGTTCCAGGAGTTCGGCCACTTCTTCGGCACCATGGCCATCGGCCTGCCGCTGGCGCTGCTCCTGGGCATCAAGCGTGAAGCCATTGGCGCGACGTTCTCGGTGGGCCGCGAGCCCAGCCTGGCGATCATCGGCGAGCGCTACGGCATGAACTCGCCCGAAGGCCGCGGCGTCATGGCCGAATACATCACCGGTACCGTGATCGGCGCGCTGTTCGTGGCGCTGATGGCGGGCTTCATCACCAGCCTGAACATCTTCGACCCGCGCTCGCTCGCGATGGGCGCAGGTGTGGGCTCGGGCAGCATGATGGCCGCTGGCGTGGGCGCGATCGCTTCGCAGCAGACGCCCGAAATGGCGCATCAGGTCGCTGCGCTGGCCGCCGCGGCCAACCTGCTGACCACCGTGGTCGGCGTGTACTTCACGCTGTTCATCTCGCTGCCCACGACGATCTTCCTGTACGGCAAGCTGGAACCTGTGCTGGGCCGCTTCTCGCGCGGCAAGAACGAGGCCGTGGTCGACGACAGCGTCTCGGAAGACGTGCCGGCGCACGGCACGAAGATGGGCTTTGGCGACCGCCTGACCGCCTACGTCATCTGTGGCCTGTTCGCGCTGGTGGGCAACCGCCTGGGCTACAACGTGCCCTTCGCGGACGCGCTGCCCGGCATGGGCATCATCGTGCTGCTGGTCGTCATCACCGACCTGGTGCTGCGCGTCGTGCCCAAGCTGCCGGCCGTGTTCGTGCTGTCGGTGATCGCCATGACCGCCGGCTGCCCCGGCGTGCTGCCGTACTCGGATCAGATCATTGCGATGGTCGGCAAGGTCAATTTCCTGCCGTTCACGACGGTGATTCTGGCGATGGCGGGCCTGTCGATCCTGAAGGACCTGCCTGCGTTCCGCAAGCTGGGCTGGAAGATCGTGGTGGTGTCGCTGGCTGCCAATGCCGGTACGTTCATGGGCGCCACGATGATCGCGGAGTTCTTCCACTGATCGGCATTCGCGTCATGAAAAAGCCGCCTGTTGCACAGGCGGCTTTTTTTTGTGGGTTTGCTTGGGACGGTGTCAGACACCTGGGGATCAGCTAACGGGTGCCTGACACCTAGGGAGCAGTGCGCGGGGCGGCGCCGGGCCGGTAACGCGCGTTGTCGGTCACGTTTTCAGTGGGGCCGATGTTGGCCACCGCAGGGATGCCGACGCCCGCCGCCTTCATGACAGCCGCGGCCTGCAATTCCACCTGCGGATTGCCCATGGCAACGCGGTAGGGCTGCAGCGGGGCCAGGCCTTCGATGGTGCCCCAGTCGTTCGCGGTGTCGGCGCGTTGGGCCACCGGGTCGGGCCGCGCGGCAAAGTCTTCGACCGCGCGCCGCATCCGGGCGTCCGCGTACAGGTCGCGCAATTCATCGATGTTGACGGCGGGGGCGGTGAAGGCGAGGGGCGCGACCGCAGGGTCAGCTTTCGCTCTGACAGGCAGGGCGTCTTGATCGGCCCGCGCCAATTTGTCCGCCTGGGCGCGTTCGACGCGCTGGGCGTCGCGGGCGGCCTGGGCCTGCGCGGTGCGCTGCGCCTGCCGGGCTGCGTAGTTCTGCGCGGCGCGTTCGGCTTCCCAGGCGGGTCGGTTTTCATCCAGCATCGAAACGCGCGCCGGATATGGCGCGGCGACGTGGGGGATGGCGGAGATCGCAGAAATGGCCATGCGGGGGCTCCTTGTCGTGATTGACCTTTGGGTTGGTCTGTCCGGGGAGAGGCAAGTTCACTGTAGCAAAGGCCCCTGCGAAAGGCTTTATCCATCTGTGGATTTCGTAACCGTCTCCCACGCCGTCAATTCTTCCTGCAAGGCGGCCAGCTTGCCCCGCACCAATCCGAGCGCATCGCTGCCGAGCAGCAGGTGTGCGGGTGGATGATCGGCGTTGATGGCCGCCAGCATCGCGCGCGCCGCCTTGCGCGGATCCCCCAGTTGATGGCCGCTTTTCTCTTCGCGGGCCTTCCGGATGGGGTCGAAAATGGCGTCGTAGTCCGCAATGGCGCGGGGGGTGCGCGTCATGGATCGGCCCGCCCAGTCGGTGCGAAACGACCCCGGCGCCACCGCCGTCACGGCGATGCCCAGGGGCTGCACCTCCTTGCCCAGGGCTTCGGAAATCCCTTCCAGCGCAAACTTGCTGCCGCAGTAGTAGGCGATGCCCGGCATGGTGATGTGTCCGCCCATCGACGTGATGTTCAGGATGTGGCCGCGCCGGCGCTGGCGCATGAAGGGCAGGACCGCCTTTATCATCGCGACCGCGCCAAACACGTTCACGTCGAATTGGCGGCGCATTTCCGACAGGGGCGACTCTTCCATCACGCCTTCATGGCCATAGCCCGCGTTGTTGACCAGCACGTCGATGGCGCCGGCGCTGGCTTCGATATCGGCTACGACGCCGTCGATGGCGTCAACGTCGGTGACGTCCAATATGCGCCCGATGGCAGCGCCGGGAGACAGGCTTTCAAAGGCGAGGCGGGCCGGCTCGCCGCGCAAGGTGCCGACGACGCGGTGGCCTGCGGCAAGGGCTTCCTCGGCCAGGGCGCGGCCGAAGCCGCTGCTGACGCCCGTGATGAGCAGGGTTTTGGGGGAGGTCATGGAGGTGGCTCCAAAGTCACTGGAGAATGCATGGTAGTCTTGCGAAAATCTGTGGATAAGCCGTATTCCGCTGCTTATCTTGCACAAAACTATGAACGCGATATCCTCGGCCCCCGACGACGCGTTGGGCGCCGATCTTGCTGAAAGCCGCATGGCCGCGCTGCTGCGCGGTCTGGCGCCTGACGAGGGCTACAACCTGATCGCGTTGCCCAGCGTGCGCGTGCTGCGCGCCAACCGCGCGCTGGCGCGCACGCCGGTGCTATATGACCCCGGCATCGTGATCGTCTGCCAGGGCCGCAAGCGCGGCTACTTCGGGGATCGGCTGTACCTGTACGACGAGCAGCATTACCTGGCCGTCTCCGTCCCGGTGCCCTTCAGCATGGAGACCGACGCCACCCCCGAGCGCCCGTTGCTGGCGCTGTACCTGCACCTGGATTTCGCGCTGGCCGCGGAACTGGCTTCGCAGATCGACGGCGCCGGCGTCGCGGCAGCTGCCCAGGCGCCGCAGAGCATGTTGTCGACGCCGATGGACGACGCGATGCGCACGTCGGTGCTGCGATTCATCGAGGCCATGTCCCGGCCGCTGGAAGCCGCCGTGTTGGGACCGGGCCTGTTGCGCGAACTTTACTTCCGCGTGCTGACCGGGCCGCAGGGCAGCTCGATGCGGGAAGCGTTGTCCCTGCGCGGGCAGTTTGGCCGGATCGGCAAATCCCTGCGCCTCATTCACGCGGAATACGCCGGGCCGCTCGACGTGACGCGTCTGGCGGAAGAGGCGGGCATGAGCGTCCCGAGTTTTCACAGCCATTTCAAGGCGGTGACGCAGGTCTCTCCCATGCAGTACGTGAAATCGACGCGCCTGCACCAGGCGCGTCTCTTGATGGTGCGGCAGGACCTGACGGCCGAGACGGCGAGCCAGGCGGTGGGCTACTCGAGCCCGTCTCAGTTCAGCCGCGAGTTCAAGCGCCTGTTTGGCCGGACGCCGGCGGCGGAGGCGCGACGCATGCGCGAAGGCTTCGCCCTGCCGGCGTTTGCGGACGCCACCTACGTGTCGTCACACTGAATTCAAGGCTTGGTGGCCTGCATCGACGGACGCTGGCTGAAGCTTTCGAACCACTTGGCCGTGGCGGGATGCGAGGCGCGCCAGTCCAGATCCGGAAAGCGGAAGTCCAGATACCCCAGCGCGCAGCCGATGGTGATGGTGCCGATGTCGAGCCGGCCTTCCAGGCCTGCGGCGTTCTTTTCGATGAGCGCGAGGCCGTCGCGCACCTTGCCAAGCTGGCCCTCGACCCAACCATCCCAGCGCAACGCCTCGGGGCGCAGCACGGTCTCGTAGCGCGCCAGCAGCGCCGCACCCAGCATGCCGTCGGCCATCGCCTGCTCGGCCAGCACCGGCCAGCGGGCCTTGCCGGCAGGAAAGAACGTACCGCCGCCCAGGTCGTTCAGGTACTCGCAGACGACGCGGCTGTCGAACAGCGCCTGGCCTTCATCCGTGATCAACGTGGGCACCTGGCCCAGCGGGTTGCTCGGGATGATGGTCTGGTCGCGGGCGACGGGACCAGCAGCGCTGGGCAGCTTTTCAAGGCGGTCGACCAAGCCGAGTTCATGGGCGATGACCATGCACTTGCGTACGAACGGCGAAGCAGGCGAGAAGAAGATTTTCATGGGATTCCCTGTCGGTGAGAGGCGTCAGTGTTGCGCAGGGGGCGAACGCTGTCCAGCCTGCTGGCGGATGACCGGCGGGGAAGGCATGAAGGGGGAACGGCGCCGGAGCCGATGCGGTCCGGCGCGCGACGCTTATTGCGTAATACCCGTTTCCAGGCAGGGCTTGAATTCGCCGGATTCCGGATCGCGCAGGAACAGCACGCCGGTGGCCACGCCGAAGTAGGCGCCGTGCAGTTCCAGTTCGCCCCTTTCAACGCGCCGGCGGATGGACGGGAACGTCATCAGGTTGTTCAGGCTGTGCGCGACGGTGGCCAGCTCCAGGCGCTTCAGGTTGGCCTGGCGGTCGCCGGTATCCGGCGACATGCCCTTGGCCACGGGTTCGATCTGCGACATCCACTTGCCGATGAAATCGCTCTTGCTCAGCGGCGTGGCGTCGTCGAAGAAGAAGCGGATGCCGCCGCAGGATGCGTGGCCCAGCACGACGATGTGCTTGACGTTCAGGCCGTTGACCGCGAATTCGATCGCGGCGCTGGTGCCGTGGTACGACGATTCCGAGTCCGGGTCACAGGGCGGCACAAGGTTGGCCACGTTGCGCACGACGAACATCTCGCCGGGGCCGGCATCGAAGATCGCTTCGGGCGACACGCGCGAGTCGCAGCATCCAATGATCAGGATTTCCGGGCTTTGGCCGATCTCGGCCAGCTTTTGATAGCGGCTGCTTTCCGTCTGGAAGCGGCCGTCCAGGAACGATTGATAGCCTTCGGAGAGTCTTTTGGGAAACATGATCTTCACTTCCTAGTATCGAGGCCAGGCTTGCTGGCGCGCCGGCATACGCAAGAAGGGGCTTCGTGTGGAAGCCCCTTTTATCGAGCCGGCAGCCAGGATTTTCCCATAATCGGCCTGATAGCCGCCTGTCTAGACCCTGATCGCAAGAGGGTTTTTCGCAGCTTGGCGGTCGCCGGGCCGCCCTAGCGGGCAGCCACGTCCAGCGCGGTCACGCGGGTGAATTCTAGCGGCGTGATGGCCTTGACCACCTTGATCTGGCCGGGAGCAAAGGGGCCGATGACGTCTTCGCTGACTCGGCCGATCTCGCGGTTCTGTGCGTCGTACAAGACATAGGTGAGGAGGACGCTGCTGACGGGGCGCTCGGACTGGTTGGCCAGAAAGCCGGTGATGGTGGAGACGTTGCGGGTGCTGTCGCGCACGGCCTGTACGTTGCCCAGGGTGATGCCGTAGGCAAGGCTTTGCGCGGCGGCGGCGCCGGACAGGCCGGCCAGCACGGCGAGCGCGGCAAGGGCGAGTTTCTTCATGGTGGTCTCCTGATGCCCGCGGCGTGACGGTTGCAGCGCGGCTCGCGGCGCGGGGTATGCGTATCTCACTCCTTTCCGGGCGGGGATACAACGGGCCAGATGGATGAATGGGTAACAGGTTGCGGCGGATATTGCGAATGCTGGGGGTTTGTCCGATGATGACCGGGCCGGCGCCTTGGCCGGCGGACCGTGCCGCCCGCGTTGCGCGTGCCATTGCGCTTGGGGGCGCTCAAGGGAGGAACTCATGCTTTCCCGTACCAGCCAGCTGGCTTCGGCCATCCTGTTGTCCGCATGTTTTGCCGGCGCGCAGGCGCAGACCCCCGCCGCTCCCTCAACTGCCAAGACGCCCACGCCACAGCAGCAGCGCATGTCGGACTGCAACAAGTCCGCCGAGGGCAAGAAGGGCGACGACCGCAAGGCGTTCATGAGCAGTTGCCTCAAAGGCGAAGAGCCGGCCAAGCAATTGACGCCTCAGCAGCAGAAGATGAAGGACTGCAACGCGAAGGCCGCGGAACAGAAACTGGCCGGCGACGCGCGCAAGACGTTCATGAGCACCTGCTTGAAGGGTTGAGCGACCGGCAAGAGAAAACGCCAGACGAATGTCTGGCGTTTTTTTTTGGGGGCCGGCAAAGAATTCGGTCAGCTACGGTCAGGTGTCTGACACCCCTGGCACACCGGTTAAGTGGAAGATGCTCTCCTGCGGGTGTCAGACACCCATGATGCACCGGTGCACCTTTACGGCTGTCTCATACGGGTGTCAGACACCTGGCCTGTGCTGGTGTCAGACACCTGGCCTGTGCTGATGTCTGACCCCGGCGCTACACACCTCACGCCGTTGCAATCGGCGTAACAGGTGAACCGATCGCGTGCGGCAGGCGCAGCGGCGGCGCGGTCAGCATGAAGTGGTGGCGGCCGTTGGCGAACAAGAATTCCGCCAGGTCCTTCAGATACCAAAGCTCCGCCAGCGGCAGGCCCAGCTTGAACAGGCAGTGGTGATGCAGCGGCAGCATCGGACGCGCGCCGGATTTTTCGCGGGCAGGGTAGGCCTCGACCGCGTAGTTGTCGGCGCAGATGGCGGCGATGCCGCTGTCGGTGATCCACTGCAGCAGCGCGTCGTCGGTGCCGTCCAGCGCGGCGCCGTACGTGTGCAGCACCTCGGGGTCCGGCGTGCCGTTCATGGCGACCACGGCTTCGGCGTAGCCGGTGCGCAGCACCAGCATGTCGCCGCGCTCGACCGTGATCCCGTCCGCTTCCAGCACGTGCATCAATTCGGCATGGCCGATCAGCGTGCGGCCGGGGCCGTAATGGCGGAACAGGTCGACCAGCACGCCGCGGCCCTGCATGCCTTTCTGCGCCAGGTTTTCTACACCCAGCTTCAGCGCGGCGGACGGGCCGCCGCTGTTGCAGCCGCAGCCGGTGTGGTCGCCATCGTTCGGTCCCACCACGTCCACGCCGGCCTGAAAGCCGTTGTAGTAGCGCAGCTCGGGCGTGCCGTCGCCATCGGCATCAAACAACGCGCCGACGTGCGCCAGCGCGTCCCATTGCGTCGAGTACTGCATCGACAGCAGCACCTGGTCGTCGCTCAGCACGTCAAGCGCGTCAGGGTTGACGTTTTTCAACGGGAAGTTCAGGTACGGCGTGTCCTTGAGCTTCGTCGGGCTCAGTTGCGGCGGATGGCGGCGCGGGTTGAGCACGTTGCCGCCGGGCAGGTCCAGCGGCAGCGACAGGCAGAAGGTCTTGCCCGCGCGGATCTCGCGCGCGCCCTTCAGGACCTGTTCTTCGGTAATGAGATTCAGGCGGCCGAGTTGGTCGTCGGGCCCGAAGTCGCCCCAGTTGGAGCCTTCGGGCCGATGCTTCCAGCGTTGCATGCGGCTTACTCCGTCAGGAAGTCGACGACCGCGCGGGTGAAGGCTTCCGGTTGCTCCCAGTTCGAGATGTGGGAGGTGTTCAATTCAACGTAGCGCGCGCCGGGAATGGCGGCCGCGAGTTCCTGGCCTTGCGCGGGTGTGGCGGCCAGGTCGTGCGTGCTGCTGATGACCAGCGTGGGGGCGGCGATGGACGACACCTGCTCGCGGAAGTCGGCGTCGCGAAGTGCAGCGCAGTTGCCCGCGTAACCGGCGTCCGGCGTGCGGCGCAACATGTCGATCAGCACCTGTGTCAGGCCCGGCTCGGCGGCGCGGTAGCCGTCGGTGAGCCAGCGTTCGACCAGCGTGGGCGCCATCCTTTCGAGCGTCTGCTCGGCCACGGCGGCGATGCGGGTGCTCCAGCCTTCGGCCGAGCCGATGCGCGCAGCGGTGTTGCACAGGACCAGCTTGCCGACGAGTTCGGGGCGCGCCAGCGCGAGCCACAGGCCGGTCGGGCCACCCATGGACAGGCCGCAGAAGTGCGCGCGTTTGATGTCCAGGTGGGCCAGCAGTTCGGCGACGTCGTTGCCCAGCTGCTCGAAGCTGTATTCGCCTTCGGGGACCGACGACTTGCCGTGGCCGCGGGTGTCGTAGCGCAGCACGCGGAAATGCTTGGTGAGTTCAGGGATCTGGCGGGCCCACATGTCGGCGCAGGTGCCCAGCGAGTTGGAGAGCACCAGCACCGGCGCGTCGGCGGGGCCATCGATGACGTAGAACAGCCGTGCCTGGCTGAGATCGGCGTAAGCCATGTGGAACTCCTTTGGGGAAGGCGGCGGCCGCGCAAGAAGGCGGCCGCGCGGGTATTACAGGTGGCAGACGCCGTCGACGTAGGCTTTGCGCCAGCGGGTGATGGTCACGCGGTCGAACAGGTCGGCCCGCGCGAACGGATCGGCGTCGATGAATTGCTGCGCGGCTTCGCGCGTGTCGACGTCGACGATGTACAGCCCGCCGCCCGCATCCTTGCCGTCATCCTGCAGCTTGGCGCCGCACGCCAGCAGCAGCTGCTTGTTGGCATCCAGGTATTCCAGGTGCTTGGCGCGGTGCTGCTGGCGCACTTCCTGGTGGTTGGGCTTGTCGAAGGTTTCGATGATGTAGGGCATGCGAGGCTCCTGTCAGATCGCCGAGGGATGGCGCGCGAGCGCGGTGACTTCGATATCCATGTACGGGAAAAGCGGCAGCGACGACAGCAGCGTGTGCAGCTCGTCGTTGTTTTCGACGTCGAAGATGCTGACGTTGGCGTAACGGCCGACGACGCGCCACAGGCTCTTCCATTTGCCGTCGCGCTGCAGCTGCTGCGCCAGGGCCTTTTCGTCAGCCTTGAGCTTGTCCGCGCGTTCGGCGGGCATGTCGACGGGCAGATTGACCTGCATTTGAACCATGAACAACATGATGGACTCTCCATGATGCCGCCCCGGCGCGCGGGGCGGTGTAGCGGCAATTAAGGGGATTCAGTTCGCGAACTTCAGCGGCAGGCCGGTCAGGCGCAGCAGCTCATCGGCGGTCATATCGCCAAAGATGTCGGTGACCGTCACCCCATCCTTGTTGATGTCGAACACCGCAACGTCCGTGTACACACGCGATACGCAGCGCACGCCGGTCAGTGGATAGGTGCAGGCGTCGACCAGCTTGCTCTGGCCTTCGCGGGTTTGCAGTTCCATCATCACGAAGACGTCCTTGGCGCCGATGGCCAGATCCATCGCGCCGCCGACGGCGGGGATGGCGTCGGGCGCGCCCGTGTGCCAGTTGGCCAGGTCGCCATGCTGCGAGACCTGGAATGCGCCGAGCACGCAGATGTCCAGATGGCCGCCGCGCATCATTGCGAACGAATCGGCGTGATGGAAGAAGGAGCAGCCGGGCTGTTCGGTGACGGGCTGCTTGCCGGCGTTGATGAGGTCGTAGTCTTCTTCGCCCTTGGCAGGCGCGGGGCCCATGCCCAGCATGCCGTTTTCGGTGTGCAGGATGACTTCGCGGCCGGCCGGCAGGTGGTTGGCGACGAGCGTGGGCAGGCCGATGCCCAGGTTGACGTAGGCGCCTTCAGGAATGTCCTGCGCGACGCGGGCGGCGATCTGGTCGCGGGTCAGTTTGGTGCTCATTGCTGCTCCTTGGCGGCCTGCTGGCCTGCGATCTGCACGACGCGCTTGACGAAGATGCCGGGGGTGACGACGGTTTCGGGGTCGAGCTCGCCCAGTTCGACGATCTCGCGGACCTGCGCCACGGCCACGCGCGCGGCGCTGGCCATGATGGGGCCGAAGTTGCGGGCGGTCTTGCGGTAGACCAGGTTGCCCCAGCGGTCGCCGCGTTCGGCCTTGATCAGCGCGTAGTCGGCGTGCAGCGGGTACTCCAGCACGTACTGGCGGCCGTTGATCTCGCGGGTTTCCTTGCCATCGGCCAGCGGGGTGCCGTAGCCGGTGGGCGTGAAGAACGCGCCGATGCCGGCGCCGGCGGCGCGGATGCGCTCGGCCAGATTGCCTTGGGGCACCAGTTCCAGTTCCAGCTTGCCGCTGCGGTACAGGCCGTCAAAGATCTGCGAGTCCGCCTGGCGCGGAAACGAGCAGATGATCTTGCGCACGCGGTTGGCGCCCAAGAGGGCGGCGAGGCCCGTGGTGCCGTTGCCGGCGTTGTTGTTGATGATGACCAGGTCCTTGGCGCCCTGTTCAAGCAGGGCGTCGATCAGTTCCATGGGCTGGCCGGCGGTGCCGAAGCCGCCGATCATGACGGTGGCGCCATCGGGGACGTCCGCCAGGGCGGCGGCAGCGCTTGCAACAGTCTTAGAGATCATGATGTTCGCTCATAGGTGGCGTGTCATAATTTGTTCTTCTTTCGAACTTTCGTTCTTCTGAAGAACATCGTTTCATGGGGAATGCGAAGGCGTCAAGGCATGCCCGCACGCCGCACTCTCCATCGTTCGGAGTCGCCCGCAAGGGGCAACGCAGGCTCGCCGCGGCGGGCCTTTTACTCGTGGAACCAGACGGATGGCCGAGCAAGATCCCCAGCAACCCAGCGACAGTTACGTGCAGTCCTTCGCGCGCGGCCTGTCGGTGATCCGGGCCTTCGGCCCCGACCGTTCGCAGATGACGCTGTCCGAGGTGGCCGCGGTAACGGGGCTGACCCGCGCCGGCGCGCGCCGCATCCTGCTGACGCTGGAACACCTGGGCTACGTCACGGCTGACGACCGCAAGTTCTCGCTGACCCCGCGCATCCTGGAACTGGGCTACGCCTATCTGTCGGGCACGCCGCTGTGGAACCTGGCGCTGCCCTACATGGAAGAAGTCGCCGAGCTGACGCGCGAGTCCTGCTCCGTGTCGGTGCTGGAAGGCGCCGACATTGTGTACATCCTGCGCCTGTCGACGCATAAGGTGATGACGATCAATCTGGCCGTGGGCAGCCGCTTGCCGGCGTGGGTGACGTCGATGGGCCGCGTGCTGCTGGCGGGCCTGCCGGAAGCCGAGCTGGACCGGGTCTTGGCGATGAGCCAGATCCAGACCTACACGGCGGAAACCGTCACCGACATTGCCGAATTGAAGCGCGTGCTGGCCGGCGTGCGTGCCGACGGCTATGCCTGCGTGGCGCAGGAGCTGGAGCCCGGCCTGCAATCCGTGGCCGTGCCCATCATCGACCGCAGCGGCCGCGTGATCGCCGCGATGAACGTCAGCGGTCATGCCAATCGTTTCTCGCGCGAGGCGATGCTGGAAGCCTTTTTGCCGCCGCTGCGCCGCGCCGCCGACCAGATCAACCACGCGCTGCTGCGCCGCTAGGCAAAGCCTGCGGGCGGCAGAAAGGTCGATCAGGGCGGACATGGCGGCCGCGCTCAGATGGGCGCGACGCCGAGCGTCGTGCCGCCGCAGACGTACAGCATCTGGCCGGTGACAAAGCCGTTGTCAGGCGACAGAAAGAACATCGCGGCGCGCGCGACATCTTCGGGCGTGCCCAGGCGCTTGACGACGATGCTGTTGATGATGCGCTCGGTCTGCGGCGCGCCGGCCGGATTGCTCTTCGTGAAGAGATCCGTGGCGATGGGGCCGGGGCCGATGGCGTTGACGGTGATGCCGTCGCCGCCCAGTTCCATGGCCAGCGTGCGCGTCAGGCCCACCAGTCCGGCCTTGGTGGCCGAATAGACCACGCGATCCGGCTTGCCCAGCGCGGCGCGCGACGACATGTTGACGATGCGGCCAAAGCCGGCTTCGCGCATGGCGGGCAGCGCGGCCTGCACCAGGATGAGCGCGGTGCGCAGATGCAGATTGACGACGTAATCCAAGTCCGCCAGCGTGGCGGTGTCGGCCGTGCCAGGCCGCGTGGCGCCGGCGTTGTTGACGAGGCCGACGATGTTGAACGCGCTGGTGACTTCGCGCGCGACTTCCTGCGTGCGCGCCTCGTCGGTCAGATCGGCCTGATACGAGACCAGACCCGCCGGCGGATTCTCGGGCAGCTTGTAGTCGATGTTGACGACCTTGTGGCCGGCATCGAGCAGCATGCGGATGATGGCGGCGCCGATCCCGGCGCTGCCGCCGGTGACGAGATATGCGGTGGGTTTGGTCATATCGATTCCCGTTCGGTTCAAAAAACACTGCTCTGACAACTTCCCGGCTCCCCCCGATCGGGGACACCGCCAGATCCGGCTCCGCCGGTCTGCAGGTGTCGCCCCTGGGGGCGCGCGTGAGCGCGTAGCGGGGGACCGATCAATGGGTCAAATAGCCCCATGCCAATACTGCGGTGATGTGGATCACGCCGACCCACAGCATCATGATGACGGTATAGCCCATCACGTCGCGCAGCTTGAGCTTGGACAGGGCCAGCGCCGGCAGGATCCAGAAGGGTTGCACCAGATCATTCCAGGCATTGCCCAGCATGACGGCCATGGTGGTCTGGTTGAGCGCGCTGCCGATTTCCTTGGCGGCGTCGATCATGAACGGACCCTGGATGACCCAGTGGCCGCCCGCGGACGGCGCGAAGAAGTTGATGACGAACGAGCTGATCAGACCCCAGAACGGCAGGGTTTCAGGCGTGGCGACGTCGACGAAGACCGCGGAGATCGTGGTGACCAGACCCGAGGCGGCCATGATGGCCATGATGCCGGCGTAGAACGGGTACTGCAGGATGATCCCGGAAATGGTCTTGATGCCTTCGGTCAGCTTGGCGACGTAGGCGGCGGGCGTGCCGAGCAGGATGATGCCCAGGAACAGGATGATGAAGTTGATGAGGTTCAGGTCCAGCGAACCGCCGTCCATGAAGTGGAAGACAACGTAGGCCACGCCCAGGGCGCCAATCAGCATGCTGAGCAGGCGGCTGTTGTTGAGCTTGGAGGCGATGGTGCCCTTTTCGAGCATGTCTTCGGCGGCGTTGGACGCGTTGGCATCGCGGTCGATGTTGGGATCGACTTCGACGATGGCCTCACCCTTCTTGGGGTGCAGCCAGGCGTTGAGCAGCGGCAGGGTGATGATGATGACCAGGCTGGTGAGCAGCATGGGCACGGAGAAGATGGTTTCCGACAGGGGGATGGTGCCCATCTGCGCGGCGGTGGGGTGGCCGGGCGTGGCGACCAGGACGGGGATGCTGGCGGACAGGCCCAGACCGTACATGGTGAAGCCGCTGTAGGCGGCGGCGATGATCAGGGGGTAGTGAACGCCCTTGACCTTCAAGGCCAGCTTCTTGGCGACGATGCCGCCAATGACGAGGCCAAAGCCCCAGTTCAGGTAGCTGCCGACGCCGCCGACCAGCGTGGCGACGATGATGGCGGTGTGCGGCTTGTGGACGTGGCTGACGATGCGGTTGAGCAGGCGGTCGGTCAGCGGCGCGGTGGCCAGCACGTAGCCCATGGCGAGGATGACGGCCATCTGGGTGGTGAAGGCCAGCAGGCTCCAGAAGCCTTTGCCCCAGGCGCGGGTGACGTCGCCGATGCCTTGTCCTTCGATGCCCATGGCGAGCAGCACGGTGAGCAGGGTCAGCGCGATCGCAAAGACGAAGGGATCGGGCAGATACTTGCGCATCAGCTCGGTAAAGAATGAAGCCAGTTTATTCATGGTGCCTCCAACAACTCCGTAAGGCGGTTCTCTGATGTCCGGCGGCGCGCGTGATCGGGTGACGATGCGGGCGTGCCGGACGATTGCTTTTCTTTGTGTGGGTGGGCTCGTGGCCCGATGGCGCGGTCGGTCTTGGCCGCCGCGCTTTTTGTGGATGTTTGAGAACGGACTCAGGAGCCGCTGGCTTTGCCTGTGAGCCACGCAGCGAGTTCGCCGAGGGCGGCGCTTTTTTCGCGCAGGACGCGCTCGCGGCGTTCGGGGCTCCAGGTGTAGAAGCCCTGGCCGCTTTTGGCGCCGATGTGGCCGCTGTCGACTTTGCTTTTGAGCAGGTCGGAGGGTTCGGTGCGGTTTTCGAGATCTTTATAGAGATAGCTGGCGATGGCGTAGTGGACGTCAATGCCGTTCATGTCGCGCTGTTCTAGCGGGCCGGACAGGGCGAGGCGGATGCCCAGGCTCCATTTGACGACTTCGTCTATGTCCTCTGCGCTGGCGACGCCTTTTTCCAGCAGGGAGATGGCTTCGCGGGCGAGGGCGTGCTGGATGCGGTTGGCAATGAAGCCGGGGATGTCCTGCCGAACGAGAACGGGCCGCTTGCCGCCGAAGCGCAGGGTGGCCATGACCTTGGCGACGGTGTCCTCCGAGGTGTCATCGTTGCGGACGACTTCGACGAGGGGGATGACGTCGGCGGGGGTGAAGAAGTGAGTGCCGACAAAGCGGTCGCGGCGCTGGACGGCGCTGGCGATGGCGTTGATGGACAGGCCGGAGGTGTTGGTGGCGAAGACGGTGTGCGCGGGGCACAGGGTGTCGAGCTTGGCGAAGATGCCGCGCTTGAGGTCGAGATTTTCCGGAACGGCTTCGATGACGAGGTCGCTGGTGGCGGCGGCTTCCAAGCCGGGTTCCAGGCGGATGCGCTGGATGGCTTCCTGGACTTGGCCGGGGGCGTAGACGTTGAGCTGACGTTCGATGGTCTTCAACGCGCGTTCCAGGGCGCCTTCGACCGGATCAATCAGAACGACGTCGAGTCCCTTCGAGGCGAACAGCGCGGCAATGCCGCTGCCCATGGCGCCTGCGCCGATGACGGCGAGATTCTTGAGGGGAGTGTCCATGATGGCTCGCTTGGTGCTTGCGGCTGCTGCTCGCAGGCGGGCACGCGGGGACCAGGGGTGATGCTGTCTCGTCCAGGGTGCCTTTCTGTGCGCGCTTGGCCAGAAAAATCTTTGTGTTCTATATACGAACATTTGTGCGTGTATAGAATTTCTGTGGGGGATAGTACTAAAAGTTGCTGGGGGTGGACAAATGGAGGATTGGGGATGTTCGGTGGGTGGACGGTGGGCGTGATTGGCGCTGGCGGATTTATCGGCTGACTTCGGCTGATGGCCGGGTCTGCGCGCGGGGCGTGGCTGAATAGGTATCCGGCGTAGTTGATGCTTGTTGTGCCGTGAAGGGTGCCTGTCTTGTTGTTGGCCGTGCTTTGCTGCCGGGCTGCATGTTCTTTTGACGCCCGGCGTGGCGGCGGCCTGGGCGCGCGGGGCTACGATTGCGGTCCGGAGCCTTCGCTCCGGACTGCCCCTTCGTCATCTTCGTCCAGGCCTTCGGCCTTCCCTTCAGATTCCCTCGGGCGCAATCTACACGCCCCGCGCACCCAGGCCGCCGCCGCGCCGGGCTCCGGCGGCTTGAGCTTGTCGGGCGCTGGGGCTGGCGGGGTTCTTGAGGTTCTTGCCTGCGCTTGCGCGGGTTTGAAGCGTCTTGCGGAGCCCGCCCCGCGTAGGCCGCGCGGGCGGCCTGGCGGGGCTTACGCTGTGTCTTGCGTCGGTGGCGTGACGCTTCGCGCTGGCGCAGTCTTCCTGGTGTCTGACGGCGGCCTAGATGCAGATGCTCTCAGGTGTCTGACACCCTTACGCACTGTCGTCTGAGTTTGCCGCGACGTGGCTGGGTGTCTGACACCGGCCGCAAGCTGCGATGCTGGCGGCGCCAGCGACACCCAACGGTTCGTGTTCACGGCAGAGGCCTTACCCCGAATTCCGCAGCCCCGCCGCGATCCCGTTGATCGTCAGATGGATCGCGCGCTGCACCCGCTTGTCGATCTCCGCACTCGGGTTCTTCTGCGCCGCGCGATGCCGGCGGATGAGGTCGATCTGCAAATAGTTGAGCGGGTCGATATAGGCGAAGCGCTCGCGCAGCGCGATCTGCAACGTGGGGTTATCGGCGAGCAGTTCGCGTTGCGTCAGCAGCTTGAGCATCGCGACGGTGCGGCCGTGTTCGGCGCTGATGGCGCCGAAGATGCGCTCGCGCAAAGCGCGTTGGGGGACGAGCTGGGCGTAGCGGGCCGCGATCGCCAGATCGGATTTGGCCAGCACCATTTCCATGTTGGAAAGCAACGTGCGGAAGGCGGGCCAGTCGCGCGCCATTTCGCGCAGTTGTGCAAGGCGGCCTCGGCGTGAGCGGGGGGCGTCGGGGGCGCCGGATTCGAGGTAGGCCTCGATGGCGGAGCCCATGCCGTACCAACCGGTGAGCATGAGGCGGCATTGGGCCCACGAGAAGCCCCACGGGATGGCGCGCAGGTCTTCGATGCGCTGGCCTTTCTTGCGGGAGGCGGGGCGTGAGCCGATGTTCAGGCCGGCGATTTCGCTGATGGGGGTGGCGGCGAAGAAGTATTCGGCGAAGCCGGGCGTGTCGTAGACGAGGCCGCGGTAGGTGCGTTGCGCGGTGTCGGACATGAAGGACATGGCGGGGCCGTGGTGAGCCATGTGGGCGTCTTCGGCGCTGGTGGCTTCGGCGCGCGGGGCGAGGCTGGATTCGAGGGTGGCGGCGATGAGCAGTTCAAGGTGCCAGCGGCCGACTTCTGCGTCCTTGTATTTGCTCTGGATGACTTCGCCCTGTTCGGTCAGCCGGATCCGGCCGGCAACGGTGCCGGGGGGCTGGGCGAGGATGGCATCGAAGCTGGAGCCGCCGCCGCGTCCGACGGAGCCGCCGCGGCCGTGAAAGAGGCGCAGGCGGACGTTGCGGGTGGAGAAGACGTCGACGAGCGCGCGCTCGGCCTGGTAGAGCGACCAGTTGGACGTCAGAAAGCCGCCGTCCTTGTTGCTGTCGGAGTAACCCAGCATGACTTCCTGCGCGCCATTCTGCGCAAGCTTCACGCGCTGGCGGACTTCGGGCAGGTCGAGCCAGGCGGCCATGATGTCGGCGCCGCGCTGCAAGTCGGGGATGGTTTCAAAGAGGGGCACGACCATGAGGCCGTCTTCGGCGGGAATGTCCTGGCCGGCGGGCGCGATGAGGCCGGCTTCTTTCTGCAGGACCATGACTTCGAGCAGGTCGCTGAGCGTTTCGGTGTGCGAGACGATGGTCTGGCGCACGGCCTGTTTGCCGTAGCGGGCGCGGCCGGCGGCGGCGGCGCGCAGGACGGCGAGTTCGCGGGTGGTGTCTTCGGAGTAGGCGATCCAGGGCGATGCCAGCGGGCGCGCCTGCGCGAGTTCGGCGCGCAGCAGGTCGACGCGTTGTTCTTCGGATAGCGCGAGGTAGTCGAGGGGCTTGCCATCGTGCGTGACGCCGGCGCGCGAGAAGAGTTCGGCGAGCGCGGCTTCGTGGACGTCGGAGCTTTGGCGCAGGTCGACGGTGGCGAGGTGAAAGCCGAAGACTTCGACGGCCTGCTGCAGGCCGGACAGGCGCAGTTTGGCGAGCGGGGCGCCGTGGTGCGCGCCGAGCGACGCGGCGATGACGGCGAGGTCGGCGGCCAGCTCTTGGGGCGCGTCGTAGGCGGGCGCGGCGACGGTGCTGCGGCGGGCGAGGTTCTGGCCGGTCAGGCGCAGCGCGGTGGCGGCCAGGCGGGCGTAGATGCCGACGAGGGCGCGCCGGTAGGGTTCGTCGCGGCGGTGCGGGGAGTCGTCGCCGCTGCGCTCGGCGAGCGCGAGCAGTTCGGGGTTGACGGCGATGAGCAGGGTGGTGATGGACAGTTCGGCGCCGAGGGCGTGGACTTCCTGCAGGTAGTGCTCGAAGAGGACAGTGGCCTGGCGCAGCAGGGCGCGTTCCAGGGTGGCGGCATCGACGTTGGGATTGCCGTCGCGGTCGCCGCCGATCCAGCTTCCCATGCGCAGGAAGGGTTCGAGCGGAGGAGGCGGGGCGGCGAAGGGCTTGGCGGATTCGCGGTTGAGCAGCTTGGAGAGGTCGCCGTAGAGGCGTGGAATGACCTGCAGGAAGGTGCTGCGGTAGTACGAGAGCGCGTTTTCGATTTCGTCGGCGACGGTCAGGCGGGTGTAGCGCAGCATGCGGGTCTGCCACAGGGTGGCGACGCGGCCGAGCAGGGCGGTGTCGAGTTCGGCCAGCTCATCGGGCGTGAGCTGGGCTTCGCGTTGCGCGAGGGCGGTGGAAATTTCGCGGTGAACGTCGAGGGTGCTCTTGCGCTGGACTTCGGTGGGGTGCGCGGTGAGGACGGGCATGACGCAGGCCTCGGCCAGCAGGCGGCGGATGCGCGCGACGCCGACGCCTTGTCCGCCGAGAATCTGAATGGCTTCGCGAAGGCTGCCGCGCGCGGGCGTGCCGTCGGTGAGGGCGCGGGCGCGTTGGCGGCGGTTCTGGTCGCGGTCTTCGGCGATGTTGGCCAGATGCAGGAAGTAGCTGAAGGCGCGGGCGACGGAGTTGGGGTCGCTGCCTTGCAGGCGCTTGACGCGCTGTTCGAGCAGCTTGCTGTCGGCGTCGTCGCCTTCGCGGCGGAATTTGACGGCGGTGCGGCGCAGGGTCTCGATGGTGTCGAAGACGCGCTTGCCTTCGCATTCTTCGATGACTTCTCCTAACAGCCGGCCTAACAGCCGGATATCGTGACGCAAGGGTTCTGCGGAATCGGACTGCGTGCGCTTGGCATTCATCGTGCGGGGATCCGTCTGACGGCTGTTGGAAGAGGACTAAATCGAAGCGGGCGTTGCGGGAAAACCTTGAAAATGGTCGGTCGATTTTACGCAGCGTTCCTTACGGGGGAGGCGGTTTGCTCGGTTAAAGTGCGGGGTATCCCTTCGTCATTCCATAAGCCCCCTTTATGCAAAATCATCAACGTCGCGCGCTCGTGCTGTTTTCGGGCGGGCAGGATTCCACCACTTGTCTCGCCTGGGCGCTGGATCGCTACGCGCATGTGGAGACGGTCGCTTTCGATTACGGACAGCGCCATCACATCGAACTGTCGGCACGGCTGAATGTGCTGCGCGAGATCCGGGCCAATTTTCCGGACTGGGCGGCGCGTCTCGGCGAGGACCATTTGCTGGACCTGAAGGTGTTGGGGCAGGTGGGCGATACGGCCATGACTAGCGACCGGGCAATCGAAATGCAGGCGAATGGCTTGCCGAATACGTTTGTGCCGGGGCGCAATCTGCTGTTTCTGACGCTGGCGGCGGCGCTGGGGTATCGGCGTCAGCTGGATGTGTTGGTGGGGGGGATGTGCGAGACGGATTTCTCCGGCTATCCGGATTGCCGGGATGACACGATCAAAGCGCAGCAGGTGGCGTTGGGGCTGGGGCTCGGGTCACGGGTGACGATTGAGACGCCGTTGATGTGGATCGATAAGTCTGAGACCTGGGCGTTGGCGTATGCGCTCGGGGGGGATGCGTTGGTGGAGACGATCGTCGAGGAAAGCCATACGTGTTATCTCGGGGAGCGGGGGGCTCGGCATGAT
>Ga0213827_1000105_pt1 | contig 110065 bp, 107 predicted proteins | sample MC6MC0898MG_FD_180669 | JGI IMG/M metagenome (GOLD analysis project Ga0213827, IMG submission 180669) | Enriched soil aggregate microbial communities from Iowa State University, Ames, United States - MC6-MC0898-MG | ecosystem: Environmental > Terrestrial > Soil > Unclassified | place: USA...
AATAAAAAGGGCATTTAATTCTTAATCGGAATATGAATTTTATTCACAGGAATCTTTCAGTTTAATTAAATGCTCTACTCTTTCTAATTTAATAGTTTTATACTCTATAAATCTAAAGGTAGGAATCCAAGTCTTATTTTTAAGTTTAATTTTTAATAAATGAGTCTAGATTCCTACGGAATGACAAACTTTACATTATAAACTTACGTTAAAAAATTACTCATCAATTGTTCTAAAAGTTAGATTCACTCTCGGAGTTTTTACTTTTGTCGTTGGTGGCAACCGATGCTGCCAATTTTCCTGGGTTCTTCCTTTCATCACCAATAAACTTCCGTTTTCTAAAAATATTTCTATTTTTTCTTTGGATGTTTTATGCTTAAATAAAAATTTTCTTTCTGCACCGAAAGTTAAAGAAGCAATTGCCCCGTGCTTTTTTAAATCTTTTTCAGCATCACTGTGATAAGCCATTCCCTCACTTCCGTCGTGATACAAATTAAGAAGACAAGAATTATAAGTTTCCCCTGTAATTTCCTCACATTTATTCTTTAGTTCTAATAATTCAGGAGTCCAGAATTTCGCATATTTTGTACGTTTTGAATATGTATATTCAAATGGTTTCTCTCCAAACCAAGCTACTTTCCTTTTGGTTAAAATTAATTTTCCAAAAATCATTGCCTCGTCATTTTCCCATGGAATCTGATTGAATAAATAATCATAATAAAAATCCGATTTTTCTTTAGAAAAAACTTTCCCGTAATAATGGACGGTTCCGTCGTTGGGAAGAATATTTAACGGGAAATCTGATATGTCTTCAAATAAGCTAAGCATTGCAGTTATTAATTTAATGTTTTGTGTTCAGTATTTAAGGATTTTCTCATTTCTGAGGAATAACAAAAATTTTCATTTTCTGTGGATAAAATTCATGTTTACTCGTAAAGAATATTTATTGCTAAATTGCGTTTAAAGAATCAGAATAAACCTTCGAACTTTCCCAACCAATTATCAGCTGTTTTCTATCACTTCCCCACATATAACCACCGATTTTTCCAGAAGACTGTATCACACGGTGACAAGGAATAAGAAACGCTACAGGATTACTTCCAATTGCTGTTCCGACAGCTCGTGAAGCTTTTGGGTTTCCAATTTTATCCGCTAAATTCCCGTACGTTGATAATTTCCCCATTGGAATCGTTAATAAGCTTTCCCAGACTTTAAGCTGAAAATCAGTTCCTTTAAGATGTAATTTAATAGTCTTGAGCTTTGACCAGTCTTTATTGAAAATCGACACTGCGTTTTCCTGAAAATTATTCTTTCTCTCAAAAAAAGATGCATTGGGAAATTTATTCACTAAATCTCTCAATGCATTTTCTTTATCTTCTTCGAAAGCCATGTAGCAGATTCCTTTTTCTGTGGAAGCTGTGATGATTTTTCCAAATGGGCTTTCAGAAAAACTATAATTAATATTTAAATTCTTTCCGCCATTTTTATATTCTGCAGGCGACATACCTTCAATTTTTACAAACAAATCGTGCAATCTGCTCGTACTTGAAAGTCCGGTCTCTAAAGCTGCATCAAACAACGTGGCTTTTTCTTCTTTCAGTAAACTTTTTGCATGTTCAAGACTAATAAACTGCAAAAATTTCTTCGGACTTGTTCCTGCCCAATCTGTAAATATTCTCTGAAAATGTGCCGGACTCAGATTTACCTTCTCCGCAACATCATCCAAATTCGGCTGAAGTTTAAAATTGCTTTGGATAAACTCAATCGCTTTGGCAATTCTCTGATAATCTATTTCTTCTTGTGTGGACATTTTCATTTTGTTTTGTATCACAAATCTCCAAAGAAAAACTGAAAGAAAAAATCCGTTTCGTGCGGAATTTTAATCTCTGTTGATGTGATAGTACGCCAGCATTTTATAATACAGTTTTGCCGCTAAAAATGCGCTTGGTTTTGAATAAGCAGAATCCATTAATTCAACAATATCAAAAGCAACAACGTTACATTTTTCGAAAACTTTTCTCAACAATTCTAAAGTTGGATACCATTGCAAACCGCCTGGTTCAGGAGTTCCGGTAGATGGAGCGATTGAAGGATCGAAAGCATCCAAATCAATTGTAATGTAGACGTTTCCTGAAACTTTTTCTAAAACATCATTCACCCAGTTTTCATTGTTGGCAATCTCGTGAGCGAAAAATACTCTTCCTTCTGGTAAATATTCAACTTCCTCAACATCCATAGAACGGATTCCAACCTGAACCAAATTATGCTTTTGATTCGCTTCAAAAACCGCACAAGCATGATTAGAAGTAGACCCATGGAATTCAGGACGCAAATCTGTGTGAGCATCTAATTGTAAAACTGTAAGATTTTCAAATTTCTCTCCAACTGCACGAATTGAACCGATAGAAACTGAATGTTCTCCACCAAAAAGGGTAAACAATTTATCGGTTGCCAAAAGCTCTTTTGTTTTCTGATAAACCGCTTCCGTCATAGCTTCAGGTGTAGAGTTTTCAGAAACTTCTCCAGCTAAATAAACTCCTTCAAGATAAGGTTCTGTACCTGTTTCAATGTCATAAAGCTCCATATTTTCGGAAGCATCCAAGAACAACTCCGGACCTTTGTCGGCACCTTTTCCCCAAGTTGACGTTCCGTCGTAAGGAACTGTTACCAAAACTACTTTTGAATTTTCTAATGAAGCATTTTCTTCAGGAATTCCTGCGTATGTTTTCATAATTTATAATTAAAAAATTAAATGATTTAAAGATTAAAATATTTGCAGCAAAGATAAGAAGAAGTTAGGAGAAAGCTGGAAGTTGGATGATGGAAGCCGGAAGTTTTTATAAGCAAGATGAATATGTGGTTGATATTTTATTAAATTTAAATCGTTCCCAGATCTTTTTAGATTAAGCAGATTATCTTTGAATCATCAGTAGTGAGCTTCCAGTATTCAGCTTCAGGCTTCCAGACAAATTCCTTACCTTTGTGAAAAATTCAAAAATATGTCCTTAAAAGCTGTGCTTTTCGATATGGATGGGGTAATTGTTGATACAGAACCGCTGCACAGAAAAGCTTATTTTAAAACATTCAACCAGCTAGAAATTGAAGTTTCAGAAGATTTGTATACTTCTTTCACCGGTGCTTCTACCAAAAGAGTTTGCGAAACTTTGATTTCTGAGTTTAATTTAGCACACACTCACGAAGATATCACCAATATAAAAAGAACTCATTTTAAAGATTATTTTTACAATGATGCCGACTTTGATCTGATTCCCGGAGTGAGAAAACTGATTGAGCATTATTACGAAAATAACGTAAAATTAATTGTTGCTTCTTCAGCAAGTATGACCACCATCAACATGGTTTTTGAGAAATTTGGTTTGGAAAAATATTTCAGTGGAAAGATCAGCGGTGCCGATCTAAAAGAATCAAAACCTCATCCTGAAATTTTCCAGCTTGCCGCAAAAATGGCCAACGAACCGATTGAAAACTGTATGGTTATTGAAGATTCTACCAACGGAATTTTAGCGGCGCACAAAGCGAATATTTTCTGTACAGCGTATAAAAGTTTTCACTCTCATAATCAGGATTACAGTTTGGCAAATATGGTTATTACAGACTATTCCGAAATCGAAATTGATAAGGTCTCTAAACATTTTTAAAATATAAAAGCTCTCCAAATCGGAGAGCTTTGTTTTTATCTTATTTTTTAATCAAAATTTTTATCCCATACAATTTTGGTATTCAATATTTTGACATGCAATCGCTACTACAATAAGAGACAATATTACAGCGAAAAAAAATATGATAGGTAATTTTCTTAATGACTGGGTTTTCTTTTGAAGTCTAAAATTAATCCATATTACTATTAATGAATAAATACCCAAAAATGTAATCAGCGGATTATACATCATATCAAGATTACTTCTCGGATTAGACCATCCTCCTGTAGCTTCCAGTATAATAGGATATTCAACAATTTTGTACACCAAAAAGATTAAATTGATTAGAAAAAATGCGAAGATAGCTTTATAAAACCTCACATACTTTTTAATGCTTTGAAAAGCTTCTAACAAGATGGCGTAGGAAATAAGAATACAAATGATAAGAACTTCAAAACTCTCAATAGCAACAAAATTTGGAAGTTTTGTGTCCGAACAATATCCTTCGTATCCATAGTAAGATCTCATTCCAAAAAATGATATGATACCGATACTTAAATATCCTAAAATAAAAGTAAGTATGATTAAGATCATTCCTATTGTTTTCCTCAATTTCAATTTTTAATCAAATATAAAAATATTTACAAATTTTAAAGAAGAAAAAAATTCATCATCTTATGAATTTTAAATGCAAAAAGCTCCCAAATATTTGAGAGCTTTTTACAATAAGTTTTGGCTGAAGCCATTTGAATTTTCTTTTATATTAAACGGGCTAAAGCCCGTTTCTATTGATAAAATTATTGATATCCTAATAATTTCAAAATATCTTCTGGTTCTTGTCTTTCTCTAAAGATTTCATACTGGAATTCTCCATTTTCATCTTTCTGGATCAGGATATGTCTTGGTTGTGGCATCAAACAGTGATGAACTCCACCATAACCACCAATTGTTTCCTGATACGCTCCAGTGTGGAAAAAACCAATATACAAAGGTTTTGTATCACTGAAAACAGGTAAATAAATGGCATTGGTATGCTGTTCAGAGTTATAATAATCATCCGAATCACAAGTCAATCCACCTAAGAAAACTCTTTCGTAAGAATCTTCCCAACGGTTTAATGGAAGCATGATAAAGTGTCTTGAAATCGCCCAAGTATCAGGAAGTGTAGTCATGAAAGATGAATCGATCATGTTCCATTTTTCTCTGTCGTTCTGACGTTTCTGAGAAATAATTTTATATAGATTTGCACCACTTTCTCCAACCGTAAAACTTCCGAATTCAGTATAAATATTTGGTTCTTCTACTCCTTCTTCTTCACAGAATTTTTTGATTTGAGAAACGATTTCTTCCACCATATATTGGTAATCGTAATCGAAATTCAAAGAAGTTTTGATTGGGAAACCACCACCAATATTCAACGAATTAACTTCCGGAGCAATTTTCTTCAAACGTGCATACACACGAAGACATTTGTACAATTCATTCCAGTAATACGCCGTGTCTTTGATTCCGGTATTGATGAAAAAGTGAAGCATTTTCAGTCTTGCATTCGGATGTTCTGCAATTTTTTGGCTGTAGTAAGGAATAATATCTTTATATCCGATTCCTAATCTTGAGGTATAAAATTCGAATTTCGGTTCTTCCTCAGAAGCAATTCTGATTCCGATATCGAAAGTGGTATCGATACTTTCAGTTAATTTATCAAGTTCTCTGTAGTTATCTAAAATAGGAGTGATATTTTCAAAACCACTGTTAATCATATCTGAAATTTTCGCCAGATAATCATCCGTTTTGAAACCATTGCAGATTACTTCGATATTTTTATCAACTTTACCTTCATTATAAAGTGATTTTACAATATCCATGTCGTAAGCTGAAGATGTTTCGATAGAAATATCGTTCTTCAAAGCTTCTTCAATCACAAATTTGAAATGGCTGGATTTTGTACAGTAACAGTATCTGTAGTTTTTTTTGTAATCGATTTTCTCAAAAGCTTCCTTAAACCAGCCTTTTGCTTTCTGAATATTTTGAGAAATCTTCGGGAGGTAACTTACCTTAAGAGGCGTTCCAAACTTCTCAACAACTTCCATCAAAGGAATATCGTGAAAAGACAAATTGTTCTCAGAAACATTGAATTCTTCCGTTGGAAAATACAATGTCTGATCAATAAGTTCCGAGTATTTTATTTTCATTTTTTAACAAGTGAATTAAGAATGCAAAATTGCTAAAAAAGTTTGATTTTTTAACGTTAAATTTATTATAAATTTCTGCTGTTTTTAGACTAAAAACTTAGTCTTTAATTAATAAGTGAACTTAAGAACATATTCGTTTCTTTTATTCTCAGAAATTCCTAAAACCTGATGAATATAAATATCAATAGAACCATATTTTTTATTAATTTCAGAAAAAGAAGCTTCTAAATAATTCTTTTCAACCCAGCTTAATTTCTCAATCACTTTCAAATCCATTTTTGGATACAAAAAATGTAAATTATTGGCAAGATGAAGTCTTTTCTGAACTAATTGCTTACGGTAATTGTTCGAAAGAAGATAATCGTTATCAATAGTTTCTCTGTCAAATTTTAAAATGGTCAAAATCAATGCTGTTATTATTCCGGTTCTGTCTTTTCCTGCCGTACAATGATATAAAACAGGAGTTTTCGAATCTAAAATCTCATGAATAATTTCCTTAATAATTACCTGATTTTCTGTAACATAATTTTTATAAAAATCCAGCATTCTTTGATCTGCATCCGAACCATTTACTTTACCTTTTAAAACAAGCTTTTTCGCCTGGGTCAATTGATCGCCTTCATCTTCAAATGCAGAATAATTTTTATAAATAAAAATATCTGAAAGTTGATCCGGTTTTTGTGAAATTTCTTTTGAGTTTCGAAGATCAATAATCTCTTTTATTCCTAAATTCTCAAATGTTTTGAATGATTTTTTCTTAAGCTTATGAAGATGTGCACTTCTATAAAACTTTCCTTCTTTTAAAATTCTGCCATCAATATTTTTAATATTTCCAACTGTTCTAAAATTGGTTACTTTCTTGATTTTAAATTGATTTTCAGTTTTTGAAATTCCATATTCTGCTGTAGAAAAAGTTTGCGTATTACAGGATAAAACACAAGAAATAATGATAATTAGAAATGATATTTTTATTAATTGTCTCAATATATTTCAGGATATTCTATTTCATTAATTCCAACAAAAAATAAAAGATCTCCGGATTCATATTGAATAGAAACCTCATCCTCTACGGCAAAATTACGCGTACCGATTCTTGATATCATGCTTAAACTATCATTTGTTAATGGCCAGTTCAACCCTCTTGTCGTAATATTTTCAGCTGAAGCAAACGGATACAGGGAAATCATTTTGTTTTTAACATTTTTCAGAGTGAAATTTTTCGGTATAAAATAATATTCAGAAAACTCATCATAAAATTTTATGTTTAAATTATTCTTAAATGAATAAGCCACCGTAAGATTTCCTAAAAAATGATCCTGCTCTCCTCCACTTCCACCTAAAACATCAACATTTTGAAACCCTTTTTCTAAAATAATTTCTAAAGCTTTATGAAAATCTGTTTTATCCTGATCCAATGTAAGAATAAATTTATCCTGATAGATATTTTCGTCTGACCCAATATGAGAGTCAAAATCCCCGGAAATAAAATCTAGTTTGTCTAAAGGAAAATTGAATTCCTTCAAATAATGAAAAGCACCATCTGTGCAAGCAATCAAATTATATTTTTCTAAATCGGGGAAAGATTTCGGTGCATCACCGTTGATAAAAAGAAGTACTTTATCTCTCATTCGGATTCCAGTATTCTTCCGGTTCGTTGTTGATTTTTGAGATATATCTTGCCAAAACAAATAAATAATCAGAAAGACGGTTCAAATATTTAATCAATTCAGGACGTACTTCTTCAGATTCATTCAAAAAAACCAATGAACGTTCCGCTCTTCTACAAATAGTTCTTGCAGCATGTAAAAAAGTCGCAGATTTTCCGCCCCCGGGAAGAATAAAATATTGCAATGGCTCTAATTTATCTTCAAAAGCATCCATCCAATTTTCGAGTTCTTCAATTTCCGTATCAGAAATAATCAGAGGAAGCCGAGATTTTCCGTTAGCTAACATCAGTTTATCAACCGGAGTTGCTGCTTCTGAGCCCACCGTAAACAAATCAAACTGAATTTTTTTCAGCTGCTTTAAAACTCCCTCATCAGTAATATGGCTTTTTGAAATTCCGATAAAAGAATTCAGCTCATCAATATTTCCGTAGCTGTCTACTCTTGCACTGGCTTTTGAAACTCTCGTTCCACCGTATAAAGCAGTTTGCCCCTTATCTCCCGTTTTGGTGTATATTTTCATAGGTAAATTTTCGTTGTTATTAAAAACCATGTGTAATCATAGTGATTTCAAAAGACTAAATTACTTTTTTAAAATTATGCTGACAAATGTTTTGGAGTAAGTTTAAAGCGATGTTGTTTACAGGGAGCTTTTACTGATATAAACCCATTATTAAATCTTGTGAATCCATTTAAATTGTGATGATAAAATAAGTTCGATTTCGATATTTTTTATTTAATTTTAAGTCACCAATTACAAATAATAATTATGCAAACCAATCAACAGTTAAGCGACTTAATGGCGCTCGATCTGGGAATCAACCTGATCAACAGAAGACCTTACGCAAAAGAAGTTTTTAAATGGCAGGATATTGAGCTTCTTCCCCATTCATCAACCGACACGTTATTATGTGAAATCTACGAGTGGAACGGTAGAAACTGGCGCACAACAAACAATAATCTTATCGGTTACTTGTTTTCAGGTGAACAATTGAATACAGTAAAAAATCAATTATTAAATACTCCAAAACATACCGCATTGATTCCTGATTTTGAATTTACCAAAGACAGTATGATTGAATACGGTCTATCGTTACCGTCTTTGTTTAATATTGGAATTAATGGAAACATCAACAGTGCAAAAAATTTCTCCATCCGTGTAAATGGGGTAACAAAATCGAGAATCACTAATATTGATTCACCCGGAATTGAGATTCTGAAGAGTTTTTCGGAATTTACACAGTCAAAATCTAAAACTTACCGCAAGAATATTAAGTTTAATCATCTGAGTATCTCCTTATTTTATGCTGAAAGTGTAGAAATTTTTCTTGAAAAAGAATCAGGAGTTGGTCTGGATGTCAGTTTTCAGACGACCAATGTGAATGTAGAAGCAAAAGTGGATACCGATACCAAAAAGCATTTTGTTTTAAAATATTCCGGAAACCAGGCTCCTTTTGCTGCAAAGTTTGTAAAAGGAAAAAACTTTGATGTGGAATAAGCTTTTTAGTTATGAGTTAAAAATTATGAATTATGAGTTGATTGAAACCAAAGATTTCTTTGAAATCAACTCATAATTCATAACTCATCATTTAAAACTTTTTTACTTGTTTAAAATCATTGCTGCTTCTTTTGCTGCGTATGTGAAAATCATGTCTGCTCCTGCTCTTTTGAAGCATGTTAAGCTTTCGATAATTGCTTTATCATTATCAAGCCAACCATTTTGAGCGGCAGCTTTCAGCATTGCATATTCTCCGCTTACATTATAAACTGCAATCGGCAAATCAATCGCTTCACGCACTTTTGCCACAATATCCAAATAAGGAAGACCCGGTTTGATCATAATAATGTCTGCACCTTCTTCCACATCTTTGAAAACTTCATTTAAAGCTTCACGGGAATTGTGAAAATCCATCTGATACGTCTTTTTATCTTTTGGAATTTCCATATTGTCTTTTGGAGCACTGTCTAAAGCACTTCTAAACGGCCCGTAAAAAGAACTTGCATATTTTGCAGCATAACTTAGAATTCCTACATCATGAAAACCGCTTTCTTCCAAAGCTTCACGAATTGCCAAAACTCTGCCATCCATCATGTCACTCGGTGCCACAATGTCAGCTCCGGCTTCAGCATGTGACACAGCCATTTTTGCCAACGCATCATTGGTTGCGTCATTGATGATTTTTCCGTTTTCTATAATTCCGTCGTGACCGTAAATTGAATAAGGGTCTAAAGCTACATCGGGCATAATCACCATTTCCGGGACTGCATCTTTAATTGCTTTGATGGTGTTTTGCATTAAACCATCTTTGTTCCACGCTTCTTTTCCGGTATTATCCTTTAAATGATCTGAAACTTTCATATAAAGATTAACCGCTTTCACACCTAAAGAAAATAATTCTTTACATTCTTTTACCGTAAGATCGATACTTCGCCTGAAAATTCCGGGCATTGAAGCGATCGCTTCTTCTTTGTTCTCGCCCTCCATTACAAAAATAGGCATTACAAAATCGTTCACTGAAAGACCGCATTCTCTTACCAAACCTCTCATCGATTCATTCACTCTTAGTCTTCTGTTTCTAGAATATATCATCTTTGGAATACTTTTTGAATAATTTATTGCAAATTTAATATAAGTTCTACAAAAAACTATTGCAGAGAATTATATAATTTATTATTTTTGTTAGTAATATTTAAGCAAATATATCGTTGATGAAAAAACTTTTACTTTTATTTATACTTATTGGCACTTCTATCGGGTTTTCTGACAATTTGAAAGCACAAATAAAAGAGCCAACTTCCACTAATCAAAAATCTGATGACGGTGTGCTTACTGCATATCCGAACCCTGCAAAAGATTTTTTGATGGTGAAAGCCAAAGATTCTTCATTGAAAATTAAAAATGTTTCCTTTTATTCTATATTAGGAACTCAGGTTGCCAGTTACAATATCAACAGTAACAATGCTGAGATTAATATTCAGAAACTGAAACCCGGGAAATATCTTATCAGATATATCCTAAGCGACAATACACAAAAAGTTACTCAAATAGTAAAACAATAATATTCAAAATCCTGATAATCATCAGGATTTTTTCTTTTAGCACATTTTTTTTCAATTATTCCGTAACTTTCGGGATATTTCATAACTAATTGTAAAAACAATTTTAATGCTAAAAGCTGAACAAATTACTAAAACCTACAATGCCGGAAAAAAGACCGCATTAGACGATTTTAGCATACACGTTCCGAAAGGAAGTATTTACGGTCTTCTAGGACCAAACGGAGCAGGAAAAACGTCATTCATCCGAATTATCAATCAGATTACACAAGCCGATTCAGGGAATGTTTTCATCAACGGAGAAAAACTGAATCCGAATCATATTAAAGACATCGGTTATATGCCGGAAGAACGTGGTCTTTATAAAAACATGAGTGTTGGAGATCAAATTCTTTACTTTGGCGAGCTCAAAGGGATGACAAAAAATGACGCTCTGAATGAAGCAAAAAAATGGTTTGACAAGCTTAATATCGATCAATGGTGGAAGAAAAAACTCTCTGAACTTTCAAAAGGAATGGCCCAGAAAATACAGTTCGTTGTAACCGTTCTTCACAGACCCCATCTTTTAATTTTGGATGAACCGTTTTCAGGTTTTGATCCGGTGAATGCCAACTTAATTAAAGATCAGATCATCGAACTTAAAAATAACGGAACTACCATTATCCTTTCTACCCACAGAATGGAAAGTGTAGAAGAAATGTGTGATTATGTTGCTTTGATCAATAATTCTAAAAAGATAATCGATGGAAGAGTTTTTGATGTTCGCGAAAAATTCAAAAAAAATATTTTTGGAATTACTTTATCTGAAGTCAACGATTACCAGTTTGATCAGTTTAAAGACAAATATGGAATTTTCAACATGACCCATGAAAATAATCTTGTTTCTTTTGACTTAAAAAATGAAGCAGACCAGAATAATATTCTTTTAGATTTGGTTAATGTAGGAAAAGTAAGATCTTTCGACGAAAGAATTCCGAGCATGAATGAAGTATTTATCAATGCAGTAAGCAATCACTCTTAATATTATGAACAATATTTTTTTAATTACAAAAAGGGAATTTCTTACACAGGTTAAGAAAAAATCTTTCGTTATACTCACCTTGCTGGCTCCGGTAATGATCATTGCTTTTGGAGCGGTTATCGGAATGATGTTTAAAGCTAACCAGTCTCATAGTGTGATTGAAGTTGTTGACAACAGCGGGCTTTTTAAAGGACAATTGAAGTCTGATGAAAAAATCAACTATGTTTTTATTCCTTCCGCTGAAGAGCAATCTAAACTTAACAATCTAAAAGGCAATGAAAACCTGGACGGAATTTTAATTCTTCCTGTTTTATCAGGCAATAATTTTGATGATTTAGAGAAAAGCACGCGATTGGTTGTAAACACCAAAATCGGTTTTGATACCAAGCAACAAATCATTTCAGACATTACAAATGTTATCAAAAAAGAGAAAATAAAACAACTTGGAATTCAGGAAGCTCAACTTGCTGATCTTGATAAAAGTTTCACCTTAAAAACCATCAACGTTTCTGAAGACAATAAAGAAGATTCGGATTTGGCATTTGGCGTAAAAAGCGCTCTGAGTATGGTTTTAATGTATGTAACATTTATGTTTATCATCATTTATGGAGTTCGGGTAATGCGAAGTGTTTTGGAGGAAAAAAACAACCGTGTTGTAGAGATTATTATTTCTTCCGTGAAACCTTTTGAATTGATGATGGGTAAAATTTTGGGAGTAACAATGGTTGCTTTAACGCAGTTTATTGTATGGATTATGATGTCTGTAATCGGCGCATTGGTTTTGAACACAGGGTTTGCATCACTTCAGAAAAATATTCCAGGAGGAAATGAAGAATTGATGAGCAAACTTGATATTGCACAAATTGCAACACAGGTTTCTCACAGTTTATTAGAATTAAATTTCCCGTTGATTATTTTTGTATTTATCATATTTTTCCTTTTGGGATATATGTTCTACAGCTCAGTTTATGCTGCAATAGGCTCGGCTGTTGACAATGAAACGGAAACACAGCAGTTTACTTTATTTGCTATTCTTCCTCTTACTTTAGGGATGTATGGAAGTATTTCAGTAATCAATAATCCTGATGGACCGGTTGGATTCTGGATGTCGATTATTCCGTTTACTTCGCCGGTTGCGATGGTTGCGAGAATTCCGTTTGGAGTTCCGGCCTGGCAAATCGCTTTGTCGATTGCTTTGCTTTTAGGAACCACCATTTTTATGATTTTCCTTGCCGGAAAAATTTACAGAGTTGGAATTTTGATGTATGGAAATAAAGCGACTTTGAAGGAAATCTGGAAATGGATCAGAGGATAGTTTTTTATTAACTGCTATTTAAGATATTATGGGAATTGGAAGACGGGAATTTTTAAAGTTGACTAGTTTAGCTTTTTTAGGAGTTGCAATTGATCCTCTAAAAGCCGTTTTAACCAATAATAATATTTATGTCAACAAAAAACTTGGGATTTATTTCGTTAAACCTAAAGATTGGGACTTTATTGCAGTAAAAGATTTTGGCAAATTAAAAGAAAAACAATTAATAGGATCGGGACTTAAAGAAGACAGCGATGAATTATGGAAAGAACTAGACGACCCTATTTGTATTATTACGAAATTCTATGAAGATAAGCCTGAATATTATGGAGTTTTTTCACCAACAATTATTTTAAATATAACACCAAAATCTGAATTTGAACATTTAGGATATAAAACATTTCGAGAGGTTATTGAAATTTCAAATAAAGGAATTTCGTCAGTCTTAAAAGATTTTAAGGTGATAAAAAAATACAAACCTTATAAAATCAGCAATGTGACATTTTATGAATATGATGCACAGTATCTATTTGAAAATATTGAACTTGATTACCCGCTGCCAGTTGAAATCAAAACTCTTAAAGCCGAACATAACGGGTTTTATTATGAGTTTGATTTTCATCAATCTAAAGCTCAAAATCAAACCGCTGAAATTGAATTTAAACAGTTTGCTCGATCTATTAAATTAATATGATTTGATAAAAAAGTAAAAATCCCGAAGTATAAACTCCGGGATTCTTTATGCTTTGATTTTAAAAAATTTTATTCAAAAATATAGCTTACGGTTAAACTAAGAACCTGCTCAGATTTCTTTTTAGCTGTATTAGGATCTTTAGTAAAATCCTCAATAAGATTAGGATATGTATTTGAAAGTCCTAAATCATATTTTAAAGCTAGTTCTAACTGTCTTTTGTAACTATATCCTATTCCTGCACCAATGGCGAAATTAAAGCTATTGGCTTTACCATTAATCTTCGGATACTCGGGAACTGTTACATCAGGATCATAATAAGGTCTCCCAAGAGGAGCATTTTTCACATTCTGACTAAGCAAGAAATTAAATCTAGGACCAATTAATCCAAAAAATTCTGATTCTGCTTCAGAAAAATATCCTTTAAAGTAAATTGGAACACTTAAATAGTTATTAGCATACGTTGCATTATAACCATCTGCTCCTTTCGAATCTTTATTTTTCCCTGACTCTCCGGCTCCGTAATACGTTACCTCGGGTTGCAGATAAAATTGATTTGCTCCACCCATTGGAATTAAAGCTAAAAGCCCGCCCTGAAAAGCAAATTTTGCCCCTGAAGGATTATGTGCATTTTTAACTCTGGAATAGTTTCCACCTGCTGTAAGACCGAATCTTGTACTTCTTAAATCGATTTGTGCGAACGATAAAAAAGAAAGGGTCAATGCAGATGTTAATAAAATTTTTTTCATATTATATTTTTTTAGCTTATCCTAGGATTTTTGCTACAGTAGCGCCAATATCAGCAGGAGAATCAACAACGTTGATACCGTTTTCTCTCATGATTTCCATTTTTGCCTGAGCTGTATCTTCAGCACCACCAACGATTGCACCAGCGTGCCCCATTGTTCTTCCTTTAGGAGCAGTTTGCCCCGCGATGAAGCCTACAACTGGTTTAGTAGAACCACTAGCTTTGTACCATCTTGCAGCTTCAGCTTCAAGACCACCACCGATTTCTCCGATCATTACAACCGCTTCAGTTTCTGGATCGTTGATGAATAACTCTAAAGCTTCTTTAGTAGTAGTTCCAATAATTGGGTCACCACCGATTCCAATTGCAGTAGAAATACCGTAACCAGCTCTTACCACCTGATCAGCTGCTTCGTAAGTAAGAGTTCCTGATTTTGAAACGATACCTACTTTACCTTTTTTGAAAACAAAACCTGGCATAATACCAATTTTAGCTTCTTCAGAAGTGATGATTCCAGGACAGTTTGGCCCGATCAATCTGCACTCTCTGTCTGCAATATAAGATTTTACTTTTACCATATCTGCAACAGGAATACCTTCTGTAATACAAACGATCACTTTAATACCAGCTTCTGCAGCTTCCATGATAGCATCTGCTGCAAATGCAGGCGGTACGAAAATAATACTTACGTTGGCTCCAGCTTTTGATACAGCATCAGCTACCGTGTTGAATACCGGCTTTCCTAAATGCTCGCTTCCCCCTTTTCCTGGAGTAACACCACCTACTACGTTTGTTCCGTATTCGATCATCTGACCTGCGTGGAAAGTACCTTCGTTACCTGTAAATCCTTGTACAATTACTTTAGAATCTTTGTTTACTAAAATTGACATTTTATTGTTTTTTAAATTTATTTTCTTAATTTATTAATGCTCACAAATTTACTTATTTTTCTTTGATTTTAGATAAAATCAAGCAATTTGTTTATTCCAGATTTCTCAATTTCACTTCTTTTTTCAGGTAAGTTTTAAAATCTTCGGCAAACATTCCAATGTAGGTTCCTTTTTTAAGGTCTCTATTGACTCCGGTTTTACCTAGAATTACAGAACCACTTTCGATGGTATTTCCCGAAGCCATACCAACCTGTCCCCAAAGAGTTACCTCATCACCAATAATACAGCACCCTGCAATTCCAACCTGTGAAGCAATCAGACATTTTTTGCCAATTACTGTGTCGTGACCAATCTGAATTTGGTTATCTAAAACAGAACCTTCACCAATAATCGTAGAATCTGTAACTCCCCTATCGATAGTACAACCGTTCCCAATTTCTACATTGTTTTCGATAATTACATTTCCTACTGAGATTAAACGATCAAAATTCCCGTTAAGCTTTCTGTAATAAAATGCATCACCTCCTAAAACGGTGTTGGATTGAATAACAACATTATCCCCAATTACAGTTCGGTCACCAATGACAACGTTTGGAAAAATCAAAGTGTTTTTTCCGATGGTAATATTATTTCCTAAAACTGCTGAAGGATGAATTTTTGTGCCTTCGCCAATCTCAACATCATGAAGGGTCTCGGTGAAATTGTAAATTCTTGTGAAATGGGTATTGATTTTATTAAAATCTCTAAAAGGATCGTCTGAAACCAAAAGTGCTTTTCCTTCCGGACATTCTACTTCTTTATCAATTAAGATAATGGTTGCTGCAGAGTTTAAAGCTTTATCGTAATATTTGGGGTGATTTACGAAAACAATTTCGCCAGATTTCACTCTGTGAATTTCATTTGTTCCCAATACTTCAAAATCTTCTGAACCTACGAATTTTGCTCCGATAAGATCTGCAATTGTTTTAAGTTTTTGTGGCTGATGAAACGTCATATTTTTAAATGATGTTTTAGTTTAAATCAATCTTGCTGAGGTTTTGAACCTTGACAAGGTTTGTTTTTCTGTGAGATTGCAGCCCGACCTGAGTGGAGCTCTTTTTGCCGGAGCGAAGCGGAGGCAAAAAAGCGGGAACGGAGGGCGGAAAAAGCTGCCATAAAAAAATGAAAGCTGAAAGTTATTATCTTCCAGCTTCATGATATTGTAAGATTCTTACTTTACTCTTTCCAAGTAAGAACCGTCTTCTGTGCTCACTTTGATTTTGTCACCCGGCTCGATGAACAAAGGAACCATTACTCTTGCTCCTGTTTCAACGATAGCGTTTTTCAAAGCATTGGTAGCTGTGTTTCCTTTTACACCCGGATCAGCTTCTACAACTTCTAAATAAACTGACTGTGGCAATTCGGCAGAAAGTGGAGTTTCGTCCGCCTCTTTCAAAATGATGGTAACTTCTTCACCTGCTTTCATCAGGTTTGAGTTTTCAATCATTTCTTTGTTTAAATATAACTGAGAAAAATCTTCGTTATTCATAAAGTGGAAACCATTCTCGTCATCATAAAGATATTGGAATTTTCTCGTGATTACTTTTACTTCGTCGATTTTGTGACCTGCAGAAAAAGTGTTATCAAGAACTTTTCCGTTCGTTACAGATTTCATTTTTGTTCTTACGAACGCAGGACCTTTCCCTGGTTTTACGTGAAGAAACTCAATAATTTTGAAAATATCATTGCTGAATTCTATACAAAGACCTTTTCTGATATCGTTACTTGTTGCCATTATTTTTTTGTATGTTATTTTTTATTTTGATTTGTAAACCGGAACGCTCATCAGCATTCTTCCGGCTCTGTCTACCGCATCAATTCTTGGTTTTGTAAATGTTCCGGCTGAAACAGGATCAACATACTGACCATTGATGACCGTATTAAAATTGATGGTATTGACTAAAAGTTGGTTTAAATTTTTATTGATCTCTGAAACGTTCTGAAGATCTGATTTTAAATTTGAAAAAGATTTTTTTGAATTGATTAAAATAGAATTTACATTTTTTACTGCCAAAGAATCATTGATCTCTGAATATAAACTTCTTTTCTGCTGAGAAAAGGCATATGTTGATAAAACTGTAAAAACCAAAACTAAAGTCTTCATTATTTCAAATTTAAAATTATTCTTTACTCGTTCCGTATCCTTTTACAATACCTCCCGGAGAATTTTTGATAAATTCTAAAATCTCATCTCTTTCAGCCGTTGGAAGCATTTCTTTTTCGATGTAAACCAATGCCTGTGTAACATTCATTTTCATCTGAAAGATATATCTGTAAATTTTCTGTATTTCGAAAATCTTATCATTGGTAAAACCTCTTCTTCTTAGTCCCACAGAATTAATTCCGGCATAAGAAATTGGCTCTCTTGCAACTTTAATGTACGGCGGAATATCTTTTCTGATTAATGATCCTCCGGAAACCATCGTATGTTTTCCGATCTTACCAAACTGTTGAACAGCAGAAAGACCGCCCATTACCGTAAAATCACCTATTTCAACATGCCCTGCAATACCACAACCGTTTGCAATAATTACATTGTTTCCAATGATGCAATCGTGGGCTACGTGGGAAGTTGCCATAATCAGACAGTTGTCTCCTACTTTGGTGTATCCTAAAGCTTTTGTTCCTTTATTTACTGTCACACATTCCCTCAAAGTAGTATTATCCCCGATGATGGTCTGTGTATCTTCTCCATCGAACTTTAAATCCTGCGGAATTGCAGAAATTACCGTTCCCGGGAAAATTTTACAGTTTTTTCCGATTCTTGCACCATCCATAATGGTTACATTAGATCCTATCCATGTACCTTCACCAATCTCCACATCTGCAGCAATTGTTGTGAAAGGTTCTACTACTACATTTCTGCCAATTTTTGCACGTTTATCTACGGCCGCTAATTGATGAATCATTTAATCAATTTTATTTTTTGCAACTTGAGCCATTAATTCCGCTTCTACCGCTACAGTATCACCAACATATCCATACCCTTGCATGTGAACAATACCTCTTCTGATTGGTTCTATTAATTCAATTTTGAAAATCATTGTGTCACCTGGAACAACTTTTCTTTTGAATTTTACCTTATCTATTTTAATGAAATAAGTTGAATAATTTTCAGGATCCGGAACACTTGCCAAAACTAAGATTCCTCCCGTTTGTGCTAAAGCTTCCACTTGCAAAACTCCGGGCATTACTGGTTCTTTAGGAAAATGACCAACGAAGAAAGGTTCATTCATTGTTACATTTTTTAAACCAACCACATGAGAATCAGAAAGTTCAAGAATCTTATCTATCAATAAGAAAGGAGGTCTGTGAGGCATCAACTTCATAATTCCGTTGATGTCGAAAACAGGCTCTTTCGTTAAATCAAACTCAGGAACGTTTTTCTTTTTCTGTAATTTCCACTGACGGTTTAGCTTTTTAGCAAACTGGGTATTTACGAAATGTCCTGGTTTATTGGCAATAACTTTTCCCTTAATTTTCACACCGGTTAGAGCTAAATCACCAATTACGTCTAATAATTTATGCCTTGCCGCTTCGTTTGGATAGTTTAAAGTTAAATTATCTAAAATACCGTTGGGTCTAATCGATACGTGATCTTTACCAAAAGCTTTTTTTAGCTTTTCTGTAGTTTCAGCGGTAAGATCTTTGTCAACATATACAATTGCGTTAGAAATATCTCCACCTTTGATTAAACCATGATCTAAAAGCATTTCTAATTCATGTAAAAAACTAAACGTTCTTGCAGATGAAATTTCTTCCTTAAACTCTGAAATATTTTTAAGAGTAGCATTCTGAGTTCCTAAAACTTTAGTTCCAAAATCTACCATTGTTGTCACCTCATAAGTATCTGAAGGAATAATTGTAATTTCTGAACCTGTTGCAGGATCGCTGTAGCTCAATACTTCTTTCACAACAAGATATTCTCTTGCGACAGTTTGCTCTACGATGCCTACACTTTCGATTGCTTCAACAAAAAACTTTGAAGAACCATCTAAAATAGGAGGTTCTGAAGCATCCATTTCCAACACAGCATTGTCGATATCGCAACCTACCAAAGCAGCTAAAAGGTGCTCACAAGTATTGATTTTAACGCCTAACTTCTCCAAAGTAGTTCCTCTTTCTGTAGCCACCACGTAATTTACGTCTGCTTCTACATGAGGTCTTCCTTCAAGATCTGTTCGTACGAAAACAAAACCTGTATTTTCTTTTGCAGGTTTAATGGTTAATTTTACTTCTTTACCAGTATGAAGACCGATTCCAGAAAGAGTAACCTCTTCCTGAAGGGTTTTTTGCATATCACTCATTAGTATGATCTTTTGAGTTATTCTCAAGATTATTTATTTTTTTCGCAAGTTCAGGAAGGTTCCTGAAATGCACATAGCTTCTAAGATAGTCATTGTAACTGATCGCAGGAGAACCATAAACGGTTTCTTTATCATTAACGCTGGAGTTTACTCCACTTTGTGCCTGAATTTTCACCTGATTACCAATTTTTATATGACCTACTACTCCAACCTGACCGCCAATTTGGTTCCAATCTCCAATAGTTGTGGAACCGGCAATTCCAGCTTGTGCAGCAATTACATTATTTGCGCCGATTTTCACATTGTGTGCAATCTGAATCAGATTATCGATTTTTGTACCTTTTCCAATGGTTGTAGAACCAATTGTTGCCCTGTCAATACTGCAGTTAGAACCGATTTCCACATTATCTTCGATAATAACATTTCCTAGTTGAGGAATTTTTTGGAAACCTTCTGGAGTAGGCTGAAAGCCAAATCCATCCCCACCAATTACGGTATTGGAGTGTATCACACAGTTATCACCAATAATGCAGTAATCATAGATTCTTGCACCACTGTCTATCTTACAGTTTTTACCAATCTTCACACCTTTACCAATGTAGACCTGAGGAAAAATCTGTGTTCCTTCACCAATCTTAGCCTTTTCTGAAACATAGGTAAATGTACCGATATAAACTCGATCTCCTATAACAGCAGTGTCGTGAATGGAAGAACCATCTTCAACACCTTCTTTTCTGCCCTGCATTTCCTGATACAGATTCATTAAAACCTGAAAAGAAAGATAGGCATCTTTTACAGCTATAATGGTAGGATTGTATTGATCTTTATTGATAAGGGTCTCGGTAACAATAAGTACCGAACATTGCGAAGTCTCTAAATGATGCGCAAAACGATCTTGCGCAACAAAAGAAAGATGGCCGGATTCTCCGTTCTCGATAGGGGAAACTCCAGTAATAAGTGCATTTTCGTCACCTATAATTTTTCCGTCAATAAAACTTGCAATTTGCGAAGCTGTAAATTCCATATTCTGCAAAGATAAGAAATTCTCTTATTCGCAAACATTTTTTAGTTTATGGAATATCGATTTTAATAATATTTAAGAAAATTAAGCATCACATTCTTGGAAATGCAAGAATGTACCTCTTCGTCTTATGTACGATGAGTCCTGACAAAAGCTGATCTTCTGACTCATCCAATTTCAAAACCTTTCCACTTTTCTGAAGAAGATAAATTGGCTGCTTTTCTGTATCATAAGGAAGTAAACTTCTTGTAATTTGATGAACTAATTCACCCCCGTTATCGATTCCAAAAAATTCATTGGTGTTATTTATTTTTTCTTCAATAAATTTCTCGTCGAAAGGATGTGAAGAGATAATTGTTTTAGGGAAATTACGCTGAATCACACATTTACACCAGTAAGCAAGAACAAAATCTTCTGATTTCTGCCATAATTTCATTGCCTGAACTACATCATTATCATCAAGCTGTGTAAAACGTTCTACATCTTCATCGGTTGCAGCACTTTTCCCTCTGTTTAAAAAATATTTCAAATTTTCCGTTGCGGGTAAATCAATTCCTTCTGACACCAGATATTTTGCTCTTTCGAGGATTTTAACCAAAATAAATTCTGCCAATGCTGAAGTTTTATGGTAATAAACCTGCCAATACATAAACATTCTTGCCGTAAGGAAGTTTTCTATAGAATAAACACCTTTTGCATCAATCACCAATTCTTCTTCGCAGACATTCATCATTGAAATAATCCTTTGTGTATTGATATTCCCTTCTGAAACTCCTGTAAAAAAGCTATCTCTGTTTAAATAATCTAAACGGTCAACATCCAATTGCGAACTGATCAGTTGATTAAAAAATTTTCTGTGATATTTCCCTTGAAACATTTCTATCGCTGTTGACAACTGTCCATCAAATTCATCATTCAATCGGTTCATTAATAATAATGAAAGATTTTCGTGATGCCAATCATCCATCAACATACTTTCCAGCGCATGAGAAAACGGACCGTGACCAATATCATGCATCAGAATTGCCAACATTGCACCTTTTTCCTCTTCAACAGAAATTTCAATTCCTTTTTGCTTTAATGTTTCCAAAGCGGTAAACATCAAATGCATGGCACCAATAGCATGATGAAATCTTGTATGCGTTGCTCCGGGGAAAATTAAATTCAAAAGTCCGGTTTGTGAAATCCTTCTCAACCTTTGAAAATAAGGATGTTCAATAACATCAAATAAAATTTCATGAGGAATTTTGATGAAACCGTGTACAGGATCGTTGATGATTTTAAGCTTGTTCTGCATGGAAATATTCTGAGACTATTGCAAAATTAGGTTTTTAAAGTCAATTCAAAGAAAACAGCCGATTATTATTTAGAATATAAAGATTAAAATTTGTTTACAAATCGCAGTATTTATCTTATCTTCATGCAATAATTTGAGATAAAAATCTTTAACTAAGATTTAACTTTTAAACCTCTTATTTTGTGAGGTTTTATAAAGTTTTGGTCGCAGTTTTGATACTATATTCCGCATAAAAAATAAACTTATATGTCAAACAAAATATTATGGATTGATGATGAAATAGATTTACTAAAACCCCATATCGTTTTTCTTGAAAAGAAAGGTTACGTTGTAACTCCGGTGAACAACGTAAATGAGGCTTTAGAGCTTATTGATTCTGAGAAATTTGATTTAACGTTAATCGACGAAAATATGCCGGGAATTTCCGGTCTGGAAGCTATTCCCATGATTAAAGACAAAGATAATTCTTTGAAAATCGTGATGGTAACCAAAAGCGAAGAAGAGCACATCATGGAAGAAGCAATTGGTTCGCAGATTGCAGATTATATTTTAAAACCTGTAAATCCGAATCAGATTTTACTTTCATTAAAAAAGAATCTTCAGGAAGAAAATTTGGTAGAGCAGAAAACAATTCTTCAGTATCAACAGGAATTCAGAAATCTTTCGATGGAGCTTTCCTACCTTAGAACTTACCAAGATTGGGCAGAGTACTATAAAAAAATCGTGAATTGGGAGCTTAAATTTGATAAAGTAACCGATAATGAGTTTGCAGATCTTCTTCAGTCACAAAAAGAGGAAGCCAATATCCAGTTTGCGAAATTTATTGAAAACAATTACGAAGACTGGTTGAATGGTTCAGAAAAACCAATGATGAGCCATACCTTATTTAAAGATAAAGTAAAACCGGAAGTTGAAAAAGATAAAGTACTTCTTTTGATGGTCGATAATTTAAGATATGACCAATGGAAAGTAATCGAGCCTCTTTTCACCAAATATTACAATAAAGTTTCAGAAGATTATTATTATAGTATTCTTCCGACGGCTACACAATATGCAAGAAATTCATTTTTCGCCGGACTTTTACCTTCAGAAATTGAAAAACGTTTCCCTGAAAAATGGTTTAACGACAATGAAGAAGGAAATAAAAATGAATTTGAACGCGACTTCTTAGAAGATCAGATGAAAAGAGTTGGTTTAAGCTCTAAATCAATGAAATATCTAAAAGTTCTGAATGCTGATTTTGAAAGAAAAATCTATGACGACTTTAATCAGCATAAAAACAATGATCTTTTGGTAATTGTTTACAACTTTATTGATATTCTTTCACATGCAAAAACCGACAATCATATTGTTGATCAGTTGATCAGAGATGATAAAACATTCAGATCTTTGACTTCGAACTGGTTTGAGAACTCCTCTTTAATTAAAATCATTAAACTTGCTGCAGAAAACGGATTTAAATTAGTAATCACAACCGATCACGGAACTGTTTATGTAAAAAAACCAAGCAGAGTTGTTGGTGACAGAGAAACCTCTACCAACATCCGTTATAAAACAGGAAAAAGCTTAACTTATGATGATAAAGATGTTTGGGCAGTGAGCAATCCTGAAAAACTGTTTTTACCTAAAGGAAATCTAAGCTCAAAATATATTTTTGCCAAAAACAACACATTTTTAGCCTATCCTAAAAACTACAATCATTTTGTAAATTATTATAAAGAAACTTATCAGCACGGTGGAATTTCTCTTGAGGAGTGTATTATTCCTATCAGTATTCTGGAACCGAAATAACAGGTAGCGCTTGACTTTTAGTCAATTGCTTTTATCTGATGTTTAATTTAAATATTAGTTCGGGCGGAAAAAATCTTAGATTTTTTCCGCCCGAACTTTTGGTATGTAATTTGAGATTAATTTTCACCCTTAATATAATAATTATGACTAAAAACATTTTGGCCGCTTCGTTTGTTGTGGTATTAACTTTAACAGCTTGTAAAAAAGAAAGCTCAACACCAGAATCTTCTTTAGGTTCAGATTCTATGGTAAGCTCTCCGAAAGATTCTACCAACCAACCTACAAGTGATTCTTTGGTAAGCAATAAACCAGAATCTAATTCTGAAGTTATCAAAACTACTCTTTCTGATAAAGACGGAAAAAAATTAGATGTAACGTTTAATAATACAAAAAACACAGCTACTTTAGTATTCAATGGTGAGACGATAGAACTTGAAGGTCAAAAACCGGCATCCGGAATATGGTATAAAAATGACCATTACGAATTACGAGGCAAAGGAAATGAAAATGATCTTCGCAAAGATGGAAAGTTAATTTTTAAAAGTGAAAAATAAATAAGTTATGGATGTCGGTAAAAAACCGGCATTTGTTTTTATAACTTTGCTTTTATATTTATTTTATGAGATTAATTACCTATAATGTCAACGGCATCAGAGCCGCTTTTACAAAGGATTTTTTAGGATGGCTGAAAACTGCTGATCCGGATATTATCTGCATTCAGGAAAGTAAAGCAGGAAATGATCAGATTGATATCGAAAGTCTTGAAAAAGCAGGGTATCACAGTTATTGGCATTCTGCGGTAAGGAAAGGCTACAGCGGGGTCGGAATTGCATCTAAAACAAAACCCAATCATATAGAATATGGTTGCGGAATTGAAAGCTATGATAATGAAGGAAGAATCATCCGTGCAGATTTTGACGGATTTTCAGTAATTTCTGTTTATGTTCCTTCAGCTTCCAATATTGAAAGGTTGGAATTTAAAATGCAGTTTTGCCATGACTTTTTAGAGTATATTAAAAATTTAAAGAAAGAAATTCCGAATCTTATTATTTCGGGGGATTTTAATATCTGTCATCAGGCGATTGATATTCACAATCCTGTAGGTTTAAAAAACACTTCCGGCTTTTTGCCAATGGAAAGAGAATGGATGACCAATTTCATCGAAGAATGTGAATTGATTGACAGTTTCAGGTTTTTTAATAATGAGCCCGACAATTATACATGGTGGAGCTACAGACAAAATGCAAGAGCCAATAACAAAGGCTGGAGATTGGATTATAACTTTGCTTCTTATTCTTTAAAAGATAAACTCAGCAGAGCTGTTATTTTAAAGGAAGCGGTACATTCTGATCATTGCCCCGCCTTAATCGAGTTTAACCTCTAAAAACATAAAAGCCAGCTAAAATTTAGCTGGCTTTCTAATTTAAATCATAAATTAATCGACAATTTCATATTCCACCGGAATGGTACCATGATCGGTATTTCCGATTTCATCGAACGCGGCTCTAGACATATCTAAAGCTCTTGATGAATGGAAAGGTCCTCTATCATTAATCGTTACAATTACCTCTTTTCCATTATTCAAATTGGTTACTTTAATTTCAGTACCAAAAGGAAGCGTTCTGTGTGCTGCAGTAAGTTTTGAGTTATCAAAAATCTCACCGCTTGCAGTTTTTCTACCGTTAAATTTATCGTGGTAGTACGATGCATAACTTGTTTTCTTCGCATCTACAGTATTATTCGTAAATGAATAAATACCTAGTGTTGAAATCATCATTATGATTACGAGAATGAATCTTTTCATCATTTTGAACTTTTACTTGTTTGACGAGGCAAAAGTATACGGAAACTTATTACCTGCCTATTTTAAAAGTTAACAAACGTTAAATAAAACCTAAATAAAACCCAATTATTGTCGTAAATACCTATAAATAGGGATTTTACACCATAGCGTTAAAAAATGTTAAAAAAAACACTTAAACGTTAATTTAATTAACTAATTGATGCATAATTCGATATTCATCAAAAACACAATCAACTGAAAATCAATAATTTAAATAAATAATAAATTTTAAAAAATCGTTGTAACTAATTAAAAAAAACATTATACTTATTAGTAAATCATAAAATGCTATCGAGAAATTAAAAAAACAATAAAATCATGTTTATTCTAGTTTTGGTGGTGTTTTTAATAGGAATATTTTCTGTTGGAAAAGAATTTGGACAGTATCTTTTTCAAAAATTTAACTAAAAACTAAATTAAAATCTTCATTAAAATAAAAAACCAATGATTTTATCATTGGTTTTTACTTTTTTATCTTTAAACTTAAACAAGTTCTCCGTACAAATCAAATTCTTCAGCGGAAGTAATTTTTACATTTGCAAAGTCACCGATAGAAATGTAAGTATCTTCTGCAGAAACCAAAACGGTATTGTCTACATCCGGAGAATCATATTCTGTACGACCAACAAAATAGTTCCCTTCTTTTCTGTCGAAAACGCATTTATAAACCTCTCCGATTCTCGCCTGATTCTTATCCCAAGAAATCTGTGACTGCAATTCCATGATCTCTTCTACTCTAGCCTCTTTTACTTCCTGCGGAATATCGTCTTCCAAAACATAAGCTCCCGTATTTTCTTCATGTGAGTAAGTGAAACATCCTAATCTGTCGAATTTCTGCTCTCTTACCCATTCTTTCAATTCCTGGAATCTTTCTTCCGTTTCACCAGGATAACCTACAATTAGAGTCGTTCTGATCGCCATATCCGGAACTTTCTCTCTGAATTTATCTAATAAAGCATTTGTTTTTTCGTGAGTTGTACCACGCTTCATCGATTTCAATAAATCTGAATTGATATGCTGAAGCGGAATATCTATATAATTACAAACTTTCGGTTCTTCACGGATAATATCTAAAACATTTTCTGGGAAGCCGCTTGGAAAAGCATAATGAAGGCGAATCCATTCGATTCCTTCCACTTTTACCAATTCTTTCAATAATTCGCCTAAAGCTCTTTTTTTGTAAATATCTAAACCATAATAAGTCAAATCCTGAGCAATCAAAATCAATTCTTTTACTCCTACTTTCGCCAATTTCTGAGCTTCTTTCACCAATTTTTCAATCGGTGTAGAAACATGGCCACCTCTCATCAAAGGAATTGCACAGAACGAACAAGGTCTGTCGCAACCTTCCGAAATTTTAAGGTAAGCATAATGTTTTGGCGTAGTAGTTAATCTTTCACCTACTAATTCATGCTTATAATCTGCTCCTAAATGTTTCAGCAAAATCGGAAGATCTCTCGTTCCAAAATATTGATCAACATCAGGAATTTCTTTTATTAAATCGGGTTTATATCTTTCTGAAAGACATCCTGTAACGAAAACTTTCTCAACTTCACCTCTATTTTTTGCCTCAACAAAATCCAGAATGGTATTGATGGACTCTTCTTTTGCATTATCGATAAAACCGCAGGTATTGATTACTACGATATCTCCTCTATCCTCGTGCACAACTTCTTTTCCGTTGGCTTTCAGCTGGCTCATCAACACTTCAGAATCGTAAACGTTTTTGGAGCATCCCAACGTAACGATGTTTATCTTTTTCTTACCTACAGATTTTGTGCGCATTTTATATTGAATAATAAGTAATCAGTAATTTTTGTGGGTGCAAATTTAAGAATAAAAAAAAGAACCGATGATTCGGCTCTCTATTTATATTGATTATAAACAATTAAAAATTTTTATCTGCAAAAGATGGAGAGTCTTTATCTTTTGCAGATAGGAGCATATCTTTTTCATCCAGCTTCCAATCTATTTGTAAGTCTTTATCATTATGTTTTACACTTCCTTCAGATTCTTTATTGTAAAAGTTATCACATTTATAAGCGAAAACAGCTGTTTCGCTAATCACAGAAAAACCATGCCCAAAACCTCTTGGTACATAAAGCTGTAATTTATTTTCAGCAGTAAGCTCTATACCAAACCATTTCCCAAAAGTTGGAGAATCTTCTCTAAGATCTACTGCAACATCCCAAACTTTTCCTTCAAGGCAAGAAACCAGTTTCGCTTGTGCATGCTCACCTTTTTGTAAATGTAAACCTCTCAAAACGCCATAAGATGATTTTGAAATATTATCTTGTACGAAATGACCATTCATTCCAGTTAGATCTTCAAATTTCTTCTCATTAAATTTTTCAAAAAAATATCCTCTTTCGTCTTCAAATACTGTAGGCTCTATAATGTAGCAGTCTTTTAAAGGAGTTGTTTTTATTTTCATTTTTTCTTACTCGGGTTTTACTTATTTGTATGTGAAGATAAAAATATCTCCAGGTAAAATATTTGATTTATAAATTTTGGAAAGTAATAAATTTTCCGTTTTTCCTGTTTTATTATTTACTTTCCCTAATTTTCTCTTTATTTGGTAATTTAAATTTAAATTATTGATTAGAGATTTATTTTGAACAATTATAAATTTTATTTTATCATTTGACATGAAAGAAACAATGGCATCTTTTCCATTAGTAGAAAAGCTTTTAAATTCTTCAGGAATTGATTTAAGTTCAACAGTACCCGTAGGAATTTGATTTCCAACATGATAAATCTGATTTACTTTAGAACCTAAAAAAACCCAAGCCAATCTTTGTATTTGCTCATTAACTTCTTTTACAATATTATATGTTAGTGTAGGGTTACCATGATCATCCACAATAGAATAGCCATACTTTTCTTTTATCCAATTTTCTTCATATGTAAGTGTCCAATATGTAAAATATTGTAAAACCTGAGCTCCATAAAGTAAATTACTAAATTGCTGAAGTTTCAGCCCCTCCAAGGTTGGTTGCAAATAACTATAGTGAATCGTTGAACAAGCAAAAGCCCAAAATGGTAAATTATTCTGATAACTTACATTTCTAACAATTTCTAAATTCTCATACCATTCACCTCTAGTTTTATTTTTAACTATTGGATAATGATCAAAAGAAATGAATTTAACAGGAACTTTTTTAACAAAATCTTTTAAATAACCCTCATAAGAGAAATTATTTATAACCTCTTTTGAAACATAATTAGGATACAAATTAATATAAATTGCATTGTGATTATCAAGCTCTTTTATTTTATAAATTATTTTTTTTAAATCTTCAAATTGATTGGGTCCAGGCTCGTCAGCTAATGCATAACCATATAATGCTGGATGATCTTTAAAAGCTTTAACAATTTCCAAAATGTCAGTTTGGGGAAAATGAATATTAATTATCAATTTTGTTCCTGCTCTTTGAGAGGCATTCAGAGCAATTGCAATCTCTTCCTTCGAATTAAAAACAGTATAGCAAATATCTATACCTGACTTTTTCATCCTTGTAAACTGTTCAACAGTAGAAAATTTTCCTGGAGGAACACCATGGAATGCAAAAATAGGAATATGCATTTTTTGACAAGAAAAAACATCAAAAAAAGCAAAAAAAACAATTAAAATAATTCTCTTTAACATTTGAGAGTTCTAATTACTATTGAATGTAAGTACTACTTTTACTGTTTTAAGTAAAATTTTAAAATCTAGATATGGGGTGTAGCTTTTAATATAATATAAGTCGTATTCGAGTTTTTTCAAGTTATCTTTGGGGGTTGCTTTTGGCAGGTTTACTTGTGCCCAGCCTGTAATTCCAGGTTTAACAAGATGCCTTAAATCAAAATAAGAATTTTCTGCAACAGATTCTTTAACATACTTAGGTCGTTCTGGCCTAGGTCCTATTATACTCATATCCCCATTCAAAACATTAAATAATTGGGGTAATTCGTCAATTTTGGTTTTCCTTAAAAACTTCCCCACTGCAAAAAGCCGATCATCTTTATCTTTAGTATAACCCCCATCATGCTTTTTAGTCATTGTTCTCAGTTTATAAATTTTAAATCTTTTAGATTTTTTACCTACTCTTTCTTGACTAAAAAAAACATTTCCAGGAGAATTCAGAAAAACAGAAATACAAGCTAATAAAATAATGAACAAAGCAAATGGTAAAATAACTAATGAAATAAAAATATCAACTGTTCTTTTAAAAATAAAATCCAGTTTATCTAAACCTATTGAAAAAACATCATCAGCCAAATATTCATCTGAATTTAGCTTGACTAATGGTATTCTTCCATTAATTTTTTCATAAAATTCATGAACCTCAAAAACTTTTATCCCTTGAAGTTTTGCCTCAATAATTTCATTGGTGATTTTTTCTGGAAGATGGTTTAAATCTGAAGTTTCTATCACTATAGTTTTTACATTTAACTTATTTATATATTCTAATATATTCCTTGTTTCTGTTTTAGAATTAAAAAAAACGGTTTTATATGATCTTATGAAATCAGACTCTTTAAAAATCTTTTCGGAAATATTACTTACATTTATAAAGAGATATCTTTCAGAGCTTTTGGAAAGATTTAAATAATTTCTCATAACTTAGTAGATATCATCATTTGTATACACTTAGCTTAACACAAATATAATTATTTTAATCAGAAATTAATTTTACGCTTTTATTATTTAATCAAATATTGAAATATTTTAAATATCCATCGCTTATAAGGATAAAAAAAAGAAATAGTAATATCATTTGATTTAAAAGCCTGAAGTATTTCGTTCTTTCCTTTCTTTATATTTTCAAAATTTTTGTTAGACTCACCACCTAATCTCATCTTCACTATATATTCCTTCAAATAAAATGAACTTATAGAATATTTTTCTAAAAATCTTAGCATTATTTCGAAATCTGCAGCTATTCTATAGTTTAAATTAAAATTACCATATTTATTATAAACTTCTTTTTTTACAAAAAAAGAAGGATGAGCAGGATGCCACCCTTTACTAAATGGACGCCTTTTTCCGGTTTTCCAACCTCTAACAATTTTATCAGTTTCAAGTTCTCTTACATAGTAAAGATCAGCATATACAGAATCAACATTTTCTTTAATGAAGATAGCTGCAATCTTTTCTAAAGATGTATTAGATATATAAAAATCATCTGAATTTAGTAACCCTATAACTTCTCCAGAAGACCTATTTATACCTTTATTCATCGCATCATAAATCCCATTATCTTTTTCACTAATCCATCTCATTCTCCCATCAAATAATGGCTCATATTTTTTAATAATATCAAGAGTTCCATCAGTAGATCCTCCATCAATAATGATATATTCTATATCTTTATAAGTCTGGTTTAAGACTGATTCAATGGCCGTTTTAAGATATTTTTCACTATTCCAGCAAACTGTAATAATACTTATTTTCATAGAATTTACATAATTTATTGAATAGGAATAGTTTCTTGTCTTTTTAAAACCTGCTCAGAAATCCAATGATACGTTTTTTCTATTCCTATTCTTAAGGGCTGCGAGACTTCCCAACCAATTTTTTCTTTATATAATTTATTATGTGAATTTCTACCTTTTACACCTAAAGGACATTTAAAACCATATTTTGCAAAAAATTCTTCCCCTTCTAAATTCATAATAGATAATTCTTTCTGTGATATATCTATTGTCATTTGCGCCAACTCATTAATTGATACCATTTCTTCGCTACCAATATTAACAGGGTTTTTAAAATCAGAAGCCATCAAACGCAAAACAGCTTCTATACATTCATCTATATATAAAAAAGATCTAGTTTGTTTCCCATTTCCCCAGACTTCAATTGCTCCTCCTTGATTTTCTTCTGCAACTTTTCTGCACATAGCAGCCGGAGATTTTTCTTTTCCACCATCCCAAGTTCCTTGGGGTCCAAAAATATTATGGAATCTGGCAATCCTTACATCTAAATTATAATTTCTGTTATATGAAAGATAGAGCCTCTCTGAGAATAATTTCTCCCAACCATACTCGGAATCTGGATTAGCAGGGTATGCAGAACTTTCTTCACAATTAGGATTATCCGGATCTAATTGATTGTGCTCAGGATACATACATGCTGAAGAAGAGTAAAATACCTTACCTACTTTTTTAAGTATACATTCTCTGGCAACATTAAGATTAATAGTTGCAGAATTGTGCATTACATCGGCATCATGTTGACCGGTGAAAATATATAGGGCTCCTCCCATATCTGCTGCAAGCTGATAAACCTCATCTACTCCTTCTTCTATCACAAGCTTTACAACTGAAGGGTCTGTAAGATCCCCTACTATAAATTCATCACATATTTCTGAGTGTTCAAAATATTCATGTTTCTTTATATCACAAATTCTCACATGATATCCTTCTTTTTTTAACCTTTTTCCTAAGTGGCCCCCAATAAATCCCCCACCTCCTAATATTATACTTTTTTTCATAATTTATGTTTGAATAAAAGAACTGCAACAAATTTACTTATTTATTCTTTTTAATATATCTATTATTGCCTGACAAAAATAATATCTGGCTTTTATTTTCTTTATAAAACTCCTTTTTTTTAAACTGGCATTATTTTGATGAACATTATAAATTAAAGTATCATCATATAAGTGGTGTACTGATTTCAATAAATTTGCATTCATAGCAATCCATAAATCATGGGCTTCAATATATTTTGGGAAAGGTAAAATAAATTTCAACAATTCTTTATTCATTATCATAGTACATCCGTAATAAGCTGATTTGCCTCGAAAAACTCTTATTATATTTCCCAAATATTCTGATGAATTTTCGTTCTTTAATTTTAAAAATTTTATATCATTTTTATAATCTTCAAAATTCGGATTAAAGTTTGAAGCAACCAGGAATACATTTTCATTCTTTATTTTTTCTTCAAGATTTTGTAATCTCCCATCAATCCAAATATCATCCTGATCCGACAGGCATACATAGTTGTTTTTTGATAAACCTAAAGCTTTCTCAAAAGTTTTTACATATCCTATATTTTTTTCATTTTCAAAAAGTTTAATGTAATCACTATTAAATTTTTTGATTATACTTATTGTATTATCTTTAGAGCAATCATCAACAATAATTAATTCATCCCCAAAACTTAATTGTTTAAGTATTGATTCTATTTGTTTTTCTATATATCTTGCTCCATTATATGATGCCATACATACGGAAATAGATTCTCTTTTCATGAAAACATTTTTTTTAATCTTATATAATTGAATTTAAACTTTAAAATGTAATATTCTAGAAAACTTACATGAGTATATTTTGTAACAAATTTAAAAGTTTTCAATTGCTCTTTAATTGTTTTTTGAAATGAAAATATACGATAAAAAAAAGTTTGTATTGATATTATTTTATCTGCACCGACAACATTTTGTGAGTGTTGTCTATACAACATTAATGGTTCATTAATATAATCAACTATACCATTTTGAAAAGACTTTATCATAATATACCAATCATGCATTAAAATATTGGGATGGTTATCTGTTAAACATTTTTTCAATTCATGATTAAACAAAATCCCATATAGATTTGTTGACATCAGGCTCACATAGTCTTTATTGAATTGCTTTCATATTGCTTCACTAGCTTTTATGTCTGCAATCTTAGCTATGATATACCATTCATTTGTTGATTCTAAAATATTTGTTAATAAATTTATTTCTTTAAGAGGTTGTGGTGCAAATTTAGGATATATACAGGAACTTCCTAAAAAAATAAATTTATTAACGTCAGATTTTAGAGACTGTAAAATAAGATTGTTTTGAATTTAAAGATTATCCATCAAAAATTGATGTGGAAAATTACTATATACCAAAATCCCTCCAACTCTTGCTGCTCCATCTATTACAACATCGTATTTTTCATTTTAAAAAAAACTCTTTACAACATCTTGGTTTCTAAGACCTAACTCTTTGCTCGTTTTACCAATAAGGTTATTTTAGCCTTTATCTGTAAGAAGTCTCCATATAGCACTTCCTACCATTCCTTTGTGTCCTGCAATATTTATATTTTAACTTCTTTCATTATAATTATTTTTTATTTATAAAATATTTTCTTTTTAGCACTTCAATAAGACTCAAAAAAAGAAATCTAGTAAATAATTTCTTTCCAAAAATTTCTTTTTGCAAAACTTGTATTATTGCTATGAATGCGGTGCAAAATTATATTATTTTCCAAATGAATAATATTGCCCATTACATTGCCTAACATAGCTATCCATAAATCGTGCGCGTCTCTATAATTTGGGAAAGGCAAAATGTATTTTTATATTCAGATTTAAAAGCCATCGTACATCCAAAATATGCCATTTTACCTTTAAATATTTCTAGAATATTGCTCTTATATCTTTCTGGTGAAAAATGAAATAATCTTGTTTTGAAACGAGATACACTTTTCAGAATCTGACAATGCCTGAAAATTGGAACAAACAAGTAAATTTTTATTACTTTCGAATAGTGCAGTATACATTTTATTTAATCTTCCTTTCATCCAGATATCATCCTGATCACTAAGAAAACTCACAGGGTTTTTAGATTTTTCTATAGCTTTTTCGAAAGTTTTTATGTAGCCCAAATTTGTCTCGTTTTGAAAAAGCTTCATTCTATTCGAATTATAACTTAAAATAATTTCACCTATTTTATCTTTTGATACGTCGTCAAAAATTATTATTTCATCATCATCCGACAATTGTTTCAAAATAGAATTTAATTGCGCTTCAATCAATTTTTCTCCGTTATATGTAGCCATATATATGGATACAGAGCTTTTTAAAATATCATGCATTGAGTCTTATTTTTAGAAATTCTAAACTTCTGTGTTTGTATATTTCTTTTAACAAATGTGGCAAATCAATTCTCAAAAAAAATAAGACCTTATTTTTATTTTTTTTATACACTTGTAAATCTTTAATATAAAGCTTGTATCGTTCGATTGCTTTTACTCTATCATTAGATTGAGCCGAAAATTCTTGGTATAAAGAAATGTCAAGGATGTCAGCAGATATATTTTTATTATTTAACCTCTCAATAAACTCATGGTCACAAAAATCTATACGAAGATTTTCATTATATCCGTTATTTTGAAGAAAAAAATCCGTTTTTATCATTATTCCGGAATTAATGGCAGTAATATTATTTAACAACAATTCTGATGAAATATTTTTAATAATTGATGTTCTATAATAATTATAATAGCTAGGTGATAATAGTTTAGATTTTGTATATACTTTAGGAAAAACAATATTTTTATTCGTATTTATTGATTTACTTACATATTTAGGGAAAAAATCAATCGATAAACTTGTATCTTGGTCTAAAAACACTATCCATTCTGTATTTATTTTTTTAGCAAATTCTGCAAAATAATTAAATGCTGCAGAAATCCCCGAGTTAGAAGAATCTCTATAATAATTTATAATAACATTCTCGCGATCTATATAATCATGTTGAATATTCCAATCTTTGTAATCCGTATTATCATAAATTGATATATAGAGTGCAGAATTATTTAAAGATTGACAATAGGATTTTATAACGTCTTTGAAAGATTGAGTTTCCCAATACTTTTCTCTGAAACAAACAATACCAAATAATATAGATACTTTCATCATATTAATTTTTATCCCAAAAAATAACTTTTTTATATATTATCATAAAGTTAATTTATTTTAAAACCACGATTTATATTGTTTGTATATATCAACAATATCTATTAGATAAACGATTTGTAAGATAGAAAAAGCTATTATAATCAGCCAACCTATAAATTTCAATGAAGGCTCAAATATAAAAATAATCATTGGGTATAAAAGAATCTGAATAACCGCAAATAATTCGAATGTTCTTATAGAGAATACTTGTGCACTTGTACTTAATAATAAGAAAAAACATATCGATATTAGATGTAATTTAAACAAACTCTCAAAATACTTGATTTCTTTTAATTTCTGATAAAAAAAACCAAAAACGATAACCATACCTAAAGCAAATAACAATCTAAAGCTAAAAATATTTGTATCTTTCTCTCTCATCCATTCCATCATCTGAATATATACAGCTACACGGGGGAATATTCTATCTAATAAAAATAATGTAAGAAAATTTATTTTAAGCATAGCAGAAATAAAGCTTATTATGATTGCTATATATAAATATTTAATATTAATTTTCAGCTGTAGTACTAACCAAGCCAGTACCAATACAATACTTGTAGAGTGGAAAAAGAAACATAATAACAATTTTATAAAAAAAACTTTATAATTTTTGTTCTCAAAATCAGGTATTGACCACAAGAAAATAGCAGACGCTACTCCCACTCTTATTGTTGTCATTTCCTGCATTAAAAATAGATAACTTACATAGAGAATGATACTTAAAAAGAAAACACTAGAATTTTTCTTGATAGCAATCATTTTAATCCCTACTCCGAGAATGGCAAACAATAGAAAAGAAGCTCGAGCAATTTCTACCTTACTGTTGAAAAAAAATGAAAATAGACGAGGAAACACATACATGCACCACTCCATTTTATTGTCACCATTCAAAAAATCTTTTACATTATCTGGTGTATATCGGAAAAGCTTGTAATAAAAAAAGTAATCATTATCAATATCTAACCTTGTCCCTGCAAAAATTGCAAGAAGAATAAAAATAATTACCGCAACAAAATTTTTAAATTTAAAGGTGCCGATAAAAGCTAATGTTGAAGTAATGATAAACAATAAATAATACATCATTGTAAACAAATTTTCTTAAGAAAGTATTCTATAGACCTGAGAAAAATTTTTAAACTTTTAATTTATATTAGTTTTTAAGAAAAAACATCTAATTTTAATTCTGATAAAATAGTATTCCAATACATTTTGTTTTTCACTTTTTTAACGTTTTCTTGCAAAGATGTAATTTGGGATCTGTCTAAATTTTCTATAACTGATTTCCATTTTTTTATCTCTGCAAAAATTGCAATCTCCTCATTTAGTAATTTGAAAACATTTTGTGTTTCTTCTAAAGGAGTACTTAAAATTGGCAATCCGGATGATAAATAGAAGGAATTCTTGGTTGGATAACATAAATTATAATAAAAAGCTTTATTATCATAAGGAATAACCCCAATATCAAACTGAGATGTTTCTACCAAAGCTTGATATTCATCAAAACTTCCAATATAGAAAACATTCTTTTTATTAGACAAGTTAATCCATTCCCCATCTATTCCCATTAAGTACAATTCATGTTTGCTATTATGAAAAATATTAATCAATTCCTCTATTTGTCTACCTTTATTAAGTGTTCCTACATAAACAAATTTTATCCGCTCTTCCTTTTGAATAGTTTCAGATTTTATCTTACTGTCATTTAATAACTCAGGAGCTCCATTGAGAATTACCTGAGTATTTTTATATTCAACTCCATACTTATCTACAATATAGTCTCTCATCTTATTTGATGCAAAAATAAATTTTGCATCAAATAATGTAAAGATAAAATCCTCATAGATAGAACAACTAGGATTAACATTTAATTTTAAGTCCTTCGATTGTTCATATATTAAATCATTAATTTCAAAATATATAATATTTTTCTTTAATGTATTTTTTAAAATTCTTCTGATAATTTTAACCAAAAACGGATATCTAAAAAATGGTAATGGAAAAATATAAGTAATAAGTGTGTTTTGTAAAATAACAAGTGTAGATTTTCTAATATAGAATAAGAAAAAAATAATTCTAAAAAAACTCCAAATTCGATAAAAAAGATTCATTGAAGAAAAACTATATACTTGCGCATTTCTTTTTAACAACTCTTTCTGAAAAGCAAAATTTCTAGCCATTCCTCCTTCTCTTACACCTTTCTTTAAATTAGAAATTAAATATAACTTATTCATTATAATAAAATTTAAGCACAATTCTCATAGAAAAGCATTTAATAATTGAAGCAGAAAAATACAATTTAGCAAAATCTAAAAATCAGTTATATTTATTCTTTACTATTTCATGAAATAGTCTAAAAAGTCTCCTATATTCTAAAAAATTTCTGCCACCATTTTATCTCTTCTGCATTATACCCATAGCCATACTTATTTCCATATCCAAAGTTGGATTCTTTTATGCCATTGATAACAATTCCAACATTTTTCAGTTTGTTATCTTCAATAGAATTATTAAGAAATTCTAAGTAACTTTTTTCTGTAATCTCAGATCTTGTTACATAAACAATTGCATCACTTTTATCTGCAATAAGGAAAGAATCAGTAACAAGTAATAATGGGGCTGTATCTAAAACAATATACTTGTACTTATTTTGCTTCTTAATTATTTCTAAAAGTTCATTTAATTTGCCATTTTGTAATAAATCGGAAGGATTAGGTGGTATAGATCCTGAATAAATAAACTCACAATTTTCATTATATCCACTCGGATGAATAATTTCTTCAATTACAGTTGTTTCACCGCTTAAAAACTCTGTCAATCCCTTAGCAGCTCTCATCGAAGGATTATATCGTTGTAACTGAGGATTTCTTACGTCTGCTCCGATTACTAAAACTTTACTTCTTGAAGATGCTAATATGATAGACAAATTGGTCGACACAAAGGTTTTACCTTCTCCCTTTACAGAGGACGTAACCATAATTATATTCGCTTCGTCTTTAGCTGGTAATAAAAACTTTAAATTAGTTACAAAAATCCTGAAGGCTTCCGCCATAGGAGAAACATCATTGAATGCAAGTAAAGTATTCTCTTTATTTTTAAGTTTAGGAATCTCGGCAATCACAGGTAATTTTGTAATTTTCCCTAAATCTCCTCTTGTAACAATTGTACTCTGTAAGAGTAGTTTCAAATAAATAAAAGCAAAAGGAATTACTAACCCGGCAAAAATAAATCCACCAAGAATAATCATTTTTCTGGGTGCTACTGGTTTCTTAAACACAAACGCCTTATCAATCACTCTCGCTTTTTCAGATGTAATTTCCATAGTGATTGCTGCTTCCTCCCTTTTTTGTAAAAGCAATAGATATAAACTCTCTTTTATTTGCTGTTGTCTTTCAATACTTCTGAAAAGTTTCTCTTGAGTGGGAATTTTACCAATCATTGTTTCTGAGCCTCCCAATTGGCTAAAAACTTTATTTTTTGCTAATTCTAAAGAGGTGACATTTCTTTGCAAAGATTGCGATAATGAAGATTTAATTTCTTCAATTTGTTTACTTACTTCTTTTACGAGTGGGTTATCTGGTGTAGCATTCTCCATGTATTTATTCCTCTGTAAAACAAGAGCATTATAGTCTTGTATTACTTTAGATGCGGCCTCATTATCCAAACCTATATTTAAAGGAAGTACATCAGCAACAGTTTTTTTATTAAGTGCATTTTGAAGAATCCTATTGAGCTCCAACTGAGTTTCTAACTCTAATATTTGAGCTTTGCTCTGCTCTTTTAAATGAAGATTGATTTTAGCTTCCGAGGGAAGATCAACAATATTGTTATTGGACTTATATCCCGCTTTTTCGTTTTCTACATCCCCTAGCTCTTTAGAAATAAGAGTAATTCTTTCATCAATAAAATCCTTGGTTTTTTTAGATTCGATATTTTTATCATTAACAGCATATGTGTTATACTGCCTTACTAATCCATTTAGAAAATCTTTTGCTTTATCACTATTTTCATAACTTACAGAAAGATTGATGATTGTTCCTTCTTTATCTAATAAATCAACCGCTAAACTTTGTTGAAAAGCAACTACTGCACTTTCAAAATCCATATAATTAAAGTAAATATCATCCATTTTCACTTTTGACATTGCTTTAAATGTAGAATTTTTACTAATTATAATTAACGCGAAAGGTAGACTTGTAGTTTTATTAAAAGATGTTTTAATATCATTCTTCCATTCTTCAGAAGACAAAATAATTTCATTGCCTTTAGTTTTAATAAAAATAGGTTTCTTAGGTAACTCTACATCTAATTTTTCAGAAATAATATTAACAACATAAGGATTCGTTGTTCCATAAAGCTCTACACTTTTAAACCTTTGTTTTGCATAAAAAGAAGTTTGAAAATTGTATTGCTTTAGTACATCATTCACAATGGTTTTAGATTCAAATACTCCTATCTCATTTTCAATACTACTGGTTCCCATTCCAGAAAAACCACCTAAACTTTGAAGCACGCCAAAATCGCCAGATGCTGATGACATTTTTTTCGCATCTTTAATTAGCACTGATGTTTGAATTTTATATATTGGAGGTGATGATTTTATATAATAAATTGCTAATAATCCCATCAAAATAACAACCCCGACGAAATATTTCCAGTTTTTTAAATACGGATTAATTAGTTCCTTGATATTAATTTCTTTATTGTTCTTACTATCCATTTTTGTTGGATTATATTTGAGAATTAGGATTAACTTTTACTTATTTTTATTTTAAATGTTGCAAATATATCTATATTTTACAAATTCAAGGTAGTGATTATATCATTTTATATGATCTTGCAAGTTTTCATCTATCATATATGCATATTTGTTATCATTTCCTTCATTTTTTTGTATAATAATTATAAATTAAAAAAATGAAGGATGAAGATTTTACTTCAACTTATACGTTATCATCACCCCACCTCTAGTTGGAATCACTTCACCGCTTTTATTCCAGTTTTCTACATTATCGTAGCGTTCGTTATTATCTTTATAATATCCTTTATATAATGACTGCGTAGCTCCAATCCCAGCATAAATATCCAATCCCAATTGATCATTGATGCTAAAATGATAACCACCGCTAATACCAATAATAAACGCTAATCCTTTTTGATAACGCTCTGTCACTCGTACATTTCCATTTGACAAAATCTCAGGATTTCCATTAGAATCATAAACTACAGCCGATCTAAGGTAGTTCCATTTCTGGATATTGAAAGCGGTAATAGAAGCGTAAGCTCCAATATACCATTTTTTCATTACCTCATCAAAATAATAACGTCCTTCTAATGTTCCCATATAGAATTGCATATTTTTCCCGTAAAGTGATTTCCACGGTGATATGAAACCTTCCGCTTGTATTGAAAACTTTTTACTAAGTGGTTTTTCTATAGCAAGATTCAACATTGTTAATGGAACAAAAGCTGCATTTATCTTAATCTCCGTTTGCTGTGCCTTTATTTTTATCAATAAAAAAACAACAGTTACTAAAAGGGTTTTTGACAAGAGTTTTTCTGTGAACTTCATAATTATATTCAGCATCATTATCTTAAAACAGAGAACGTTTTAAGTAAAATATACATATCATTTTTAAAAGAAAGGTGATGATAATACTCGAGATTCATTTTCACTTTTTCAGGAAAAAGAACTTCATCATTATATTGTAACGGATCTTTCTGTTGGTTTAAAATTTCTTCTTCGTTTCTATATTTAATTCCGGCTTCGCTCGTTAATCCGGGCTTTAAATTAAGTACCAGTTGATCCTCGTTCTTCAGCTTATCATAATACCCTGGAATATCCGGCCTTGGTCCAACTAAGGACATATCTCCTTTAAGAATATTGAATAATTGAGGTAGTTCGTCAAGCTTAGTTTTCCTCATCCACCGACCAAAAGATGATTTTGTATGAGTTTTAATGTGATAGGTTCTGAATTTATAAATTATAAAAACTTTACCGAACCTCCCTATTCTCTCCTGTCTGAAAACACCAGGAAAGCCTGTATCTACCGATGCTAAAATTATTAAAATAAAAAAAAATGGTAACACGACAATAATTACTACGAAACTTAATCCGTAGTCCATTAAAGCTTTCCACCATGGGTATTTTCTCACTAATCAATAAGTTGAATTGTAAAGATAGGGAAAAGATCTTGGTTCTCTGTTTCAGGATTTAATTTAAAAAACACTTATTTGACCATAGAAAAAGCTTACTTCATGTAAAGCAAGCTGTTATCAGCCTATATTAATTTTGATTAAAATACTTTATTTTTAATCTGTTTTACAAAATCGATTACACTTAAAGGATTAAAATATTTTAAATTAATAATTGTTATACCATTATTTCTAAGTGAAATCGTTAAAGCGATGACAATAAAAATTTCAGTTAGTAAATAGGCAACTGAAGAGCCTACATAACTATAAAAATATGAAAATATGAAATTCATAATAACACTACAAACTGCAGCTATTGTTGTGATACGTAAAAATTTTAAATCCATACCAAGATTTAACATAACCTGTACTCCCATCACTCCGCTTAGTGACGAAAGAAGTGGTAAAACACTTAAAATTCTAACGCAAATAATTGCATTTTCAAATTCGCTCCCATAAATTATTTTCACCAATAAAGGTGAAAAGATAAAAATAAATAAACATGCAGATAAGCTAAAATAAAAAACTAAAGAAACAATTCTTTTCAATTTTTCTAATCCTATTTCTTTTCCATCTGCAAAAGCTTTTCCGATGTAAGGATACAATGATGATGAGATTGGTACATTTATCACACTTTGAATAATATTGATTAAACTTACAGCAGTAGTATAATACGCGATAATTTTAGGTGGTGCAAATACTCCTAAAATAATGATATTTGCCGTTGTATAGAATGAAAATATTATGGTAGAAAAGAAAACAAGCCTACTATCTTGTATTTCTTTAAGGCAGGATTTTAATGAAACGAAAACAAATTTAATTTTTAATTTAAAAACTACATAAAACGCCCAAAATACACTAAAGAAAAGATTAGTAAAAACACCAATTGATGCATAAATAATCAAATGTTTAGCATCCGTTACAAATAAAAAGATACAAACTGTAGTAATAATTCCTTTAACCACATTTATTGTACTATAAAACGATAGCTTTTGTAGACCCTGAAAAATATACTGTGGAGTAAGTAAAGCAGATACAGCATTAATAAATAAAATTCCAGATAGTATAAAATTATTTTTAATATTAGAAAAATAAAAAGACAGCAGAATAAAAGTAAATATTGTTACGATCAAAATCAAAAACCTAGATGTTGTTACAGTAGAATAGACTTTTGAAACCAATTTAGCATTTCTAGGATCACTTGCGATTTTCCTAGTCGCAGTGAAATCAAAGCCATAATTCACCACCAAAACAAAATAGGTAATAAAGGCTGCAATATAATTATACAAGCCTAATCCATCAGGACCAATAATTCTTGATATATAAGGAATTGTTAATAAAGGAAAAATATAACTAATGATTTGAACTACTCCAAGCGATGCAATATTGCTAACTAAAGTTTTGTTGGCGTTTTTCATTTTAATTAATTATTGATATATCTTTTTAATTTAAATTTTATTTTCTTAATAAAGTCGTTGATGCTTAATGAGTAATTTGGTTTAAAATTATTTATTTGAAGATAATTTGCTCTGCTTATATTAGTTCTAAAAGTAATAGATTCAAAAATTATTCTATTTCTTTCTGCTTTTTCATTTAAATATTTAACCTTCTGTTCGTCAACATCAATTGGTTTTATATAATGATTTTGATGCAAAACAATTTTATCATCGACATACTTTATTTTCATCCCCTTTAGTCTTATTCTAAAAATAAAATCGTCATCATCAAAACCATGTCCTAAAGCAAATCTTGGATCAAACCCTCCCAGATCAACTAAATCTTTCGCTAATATAGCTGTACAAAAATGATAAGAACATGGTCTATATTTAGAGTGATTATACCAGCCTAACCCTCCATCAACTTCTATAATATATTGAGAATCACTAATTAATTTATTGATATTATTCCGATCATGAAACAATTTATCATCATCCGTATTCGTTTTATCTATAGAGAAACATCCAAAACTCAGGTAATGATTATTTTTAAGATTTTTTTCTACATAAGGTAAGATATCATCAAAGTGGAAACATTCAGGGTTTTGCAAAATAATTTTATCACCTTTAGCAATCTCGAACCCTCTATTGAAAGGTATACAAGGGTTCATATACCATTTTTCGCTCTTGTTTATCCTTAATATCCTTAGAAACGGGTATAATTCTTGAAGATCTTCTAAACGCTCTTCTTCTTCACTAGCATCATCTACAGCAATAAACTCAAAATCTATTTTCCCTTCATATTTCTTAAGCCCACCTAAAGTCCTGATTAAAAGCTTTTTCCTGTTATAATATGCTGTTACTATTGATATCATTAGTAATTATATAATCTTGAAAATTCATTCATCCATTCACTCTGCTCAATAAGCATCTCTTTATAACTTTTAACTTCGTACTTCAATAGCCCCGATTTTTCTAAAGATTTATCAACTTTCTTTCCTTCATATGGCAGAATGATCGTTTGATCTTTATTCCAAATATCTTTAAATAAATTAATCAAGTCAAATTTGTTTATAGGAACACCATTCGTAAGATGCACCAGTCCTTGCAATGGGTTTTCTATAACATATTGAATTGTTTTTGCTAACTCCAAAGTGGTCACACCACTCCAATATGCAGATGTATATCCATTAATTTCACCAGACTGATTCATAAACCAATGAAATAGGCCAATTCCATTTTTAAGCTCCGGTCCGATTATAGAAGTGCGTATGGTAAGATCTTTATCATTGGTAATTTCTCCCAAAGCTTTAGACTGAGCATAAAATCCTTCACCATCTTTAAAATCGTTCTCGGCATAGTTTCCTTTTTTGCCGTTGAAAACGCAGTCTGTACTGATATGGATAACCTGAGTTTGTGATTCTTTTGTAATTTCTTCTAATAAATGAGGAAAATAACTATTAAACCAAATTGCTTTAGACGGATTATCTTCTGCATCTTTATTCAAAATTCCGATACAATTAATTACAGCATCAAAATCATGATATGTTATAATCTCTTTTAATTTGTCTGTATCTGAAACATCCAGAGATATTTCCTGATTATTTTCAGCAATATTTCTTGCGATACCAAATACTTTATAATCTGTATTCTTATTAAGGTAATTATAAATGACATGTCCTGCCATTCCTTTAATCCCTATAATGAGTATTTTTTTCATTTCTTATTCCATATTACTTTATCTACAATCGCAGAATAACTTTGAATCGCTTTAATAACACGATCAGAAGTATTTGTCACCTCATATTCAAATGGTAATTTAATATCAGAGTCAAATAATCCTTTTGAAATTTCAATAGCATTGAGCATTTGGTCTTTGGAAATCCCTCCAAGAACAATTGTTCCCGCATCAATAGCTTCCGGTCTTTCCGTACTCGTTCGTATACTTACTGCAGGAAATCCCATCATTGCAGACTCTTCACTTATAGTTCCGCTGTCAGACAAAACAATAAAAGATTTGCTCTGTAATTTCACATAATCGAAAAAACCTAAAGGAGCTACATTCTGAATTAATGGTTGAAACTTAATATTATTTTTTTCTATTCTGTTTTTTGTTCTTGGATGCGTGGAAAAGATAATCGGCATCTGATATTTTTCAGCTACTGCATTGATTGAGGCTACCAATATTTCAAAATGATTATCTAAATCAATATTTTCTTCTCTGTGAGCGCTTACAACTATAAAATTATTTTCTTTTAATGATAAACGTTCCACAACATCACTCTGCTGTATTTTGTTTTGGTATTTATCTAAAACTTCCTTCAAAGGAGAACCTGTTACAAAAACATGATCTTTGCGAAAACCTTCACTCAGAAGGTAACGTCTACTGTTTTCTGTATAAGTAAGATTGATGTCACTTATATGATCGGAAATTTTTCTATTGATCTCTTCAGGAACATTTTGGTCAAAACATCTGTTTCCTGCTTCCATATGGAAAATCGGAATTTTAAGTCTTTTTGCAGCAATTGTACTCAATACACTGTTTGTATCTCCTAAAACCAATAATGCATCAGGTTTTTCCTTTAACAAAATTTCATATGACTTTGAGATTACATTTCCTATAGTCTCACCCAAATGCTCTCCTGCAACATTTAGAAAGTAATCAGGTTTTCGCAATTCTAAATCTTCAAAAAAGATTTCATTCAGCTCATAATCATAATTCTGACCAGTATGTATTAATATGTGCTCAAAATACTGATCGCATTTTTTTATACATTCTGTTAATCTTATAATTTCCGGTCTTGTACCTAATATCGTAATAACTTTTAGTTTTTTCATTTTATTTCTGTTTCCATTTTTGGGAATCAAATTTATAATCGTCTTTTATTTCGTCTAAATGATAATCGGAAAAAACAGCAAGCTTCGAATTTAATTCAAGTGCTTTTATAGATGATGCATAACCTGCATCAATAAATAAAGAATCCATAGACTTGCCATGTAATATAAAATTCTGAGGCTCTAAATCATCTGAAGGATTTTCAAAATCATCAATTTTAACTATTCTTATTTCAAATGTACCATTAACAGCTACAAACCATCTTTTTTCAATCTGGTGTCCTTGCCATGCACGACAAATTTCTGTATCTGCATTTTCTATAACGTACATTCTTTTTATAAGGCTAAGATCTAATGTATTATTAAAATTAACACACCCTCTGTTGTCTTCAAAAAAACTACCTTTTAAAAATTCCATATATTTTATTGGAATAGATCTAACTTTTTCAATAAAATTTTTACTCCCTCAACATCTTCTCTTTTTGTATTGTGAGAATTATAATCTTCTATTGTATTTTCAATTTGATTACCTTCCGAAAAATATTTAGCATAATTTAAATCTCGGTTATCTGCAGGAATCCTGTAAAACTCACCCATATCTTCGGCATTCATCATTTCTTCACGGGTACATAATGTCTCATATAGTTTTTCACCATGTCTTGTTCCTATGATTTTGATTTTGTTATCTGCATTTTTCAATTCTAAAACTGCTTTTGCAAGATTACCTATTGTCGCAGCAGGCGCCTTGTTAACGAATAAATCTCCTGGATTGCCATGTTCAAATGCAAACAATACCAATTCTACCGCTTCGTCCAATGACATCAGAAAACGAGTCATGTTAGGATCAGTAATAGTAATATCTTCATTTTTTTCAATCTGATTTAAAAATAAAGGAATTACAGAGCCTCTTGATGCCATTACGTTTCCGTAACGGGTTAAACAAACTACAGTATTTTTTAAATTCCGGGCTTCTGCAACCGCTACTTTTTCCATCATTGCTTTGGAAATCCCCATCGCATTGATAGGATAAGCTGCTTTATCTGTGGAAAGACAAATAACTTTCTGAACTCCGTTTGAAGACGCAGCACGAATAACATTTTGTGTTCCTTCCACATTTGTTTTTACGGCCTGCATAGGAAAAAATTCACATGACGGAACCTGTTTTAAAGCTGCTGCATGAAAAACATAATCTACATCTTTCATCGCATAATCTACGCTGTTGTAATCTCTCACATCTCCAATAAAATATTTTATCTTATCGTCTTTATAGAAATTACGCATATCATCCTGCTTTTTTTCGTCACGCGAAAATATCCGGATTTCTTTAAAATGATCAGTTTTTAGAAAGCGATTCAGTACGGCAGTTCCGAATGATCCGGTTCCGCCGGTAATCAAGAGTATTTTATTTTGAATTTTCATTAACAGTAGAAATTTATCTTAACTTTCACAAGTTGTTTAATACATATTATTTTATTCTCTAAAACAATATGTAAATATAGAAAATAGGTTTAAACTTTGGAAATGAAAATAAGATAGAGTTTTGATAGAGTTACATTCATAATTATTTTTAAATTTAGTCTTCAGAATTTATGTTTTAATAGCTATGAATATACTGAAAACAACCAATAAAGCTGATCAAAATCAGTCACATTTCACAAAAGTAACAAAGGTAAATATAATCCCCTTTAATTTATGATTAAAGGGGATTATATTTATTTTGAAAATACTTCTTTTATTTTTAAAGCAATTCGAACTCTGTCTTCATTTGTTAAATTTGATCCTGATGGCAAACATAGACCATTATCAAATAATTTTTCGGCAATTTTCCCACCATAATATGGAGCATTTGCAAAAACTGGCTGTAAGTGCATCGGTTTCCAAAGTGGTCTTGATTCTATATTATCTTCAAGAAAAGCCAATCTTAAATCTTCACGATTTTTTCCGGCTATCTTTTCATCAATTATAATAGCTGATAACCAATGATTGGCATAATAATCTTCATTAGGTTCAGAAAAAACCTCTACACCTTCAATACCTTTAAATATATCAACATAAAAATCGTGCATTTTTCTGCGTGCTTCTACTCTATCGTTTAAAACTTCCATTTGTCCGCGACCAATTCCTGCTACGATATTACTCATTCTGTAATTATATCCAATATAAGAATGTTGATAGTGAGGAGCATTGTCTCTAGCTTGTGTTGACAAAAACACGGCTTTATCTTTATCTTCCTGAGTATGGCAAACCAATGCCCCACCTCCGGAAGTGGTAATAATTTTGTTTCCATTAAAAGACAAAATGCCAAAACGTCCGAAAGTACCGCAAGCCTTTCCTTTGTAAGTTGAACCTAAAGCTTCTGCAGCATCTTCAATTATCGGAATTTCATATTTTTCTGCAACTGTAACAATCTCATCCATTTTGGCAGGCATGCCATACAAATGAACAACAATAATAGCTTTTGGTTTTTTGCCTTTTAAAATTCTGTTCTCAATTGCTTCTTCCAATGCAACCGGACACATGTTCCAAGTATCTTTTTCTGAGTCTATAAAAACGGGAGTTGCACCACAGTAAGCAATTGGGTTGGCTGAAGCTGAAAATGTCATTGATTGACATATTACTTCATCATCATGTACTACTCCGCATTGAATAAGAGCCAAATGCAATGCTGCAGTACCCGCAGAAAGAGCTCCTACTTTTACATTAACATTTAAAAATGTTTCTATATCTTTTTCAAAACCATCTACATTGGGACCTAATGGAGCTACCCAATTTGCATCAAATGCTTCTTGTACATATTTTTGTTCGTTTCCGCCCATGTGGGGTGAGGAAAGCCATATTTTTGAGTTCATATATTTTTAATGTGAGAATATTATTATTAATTTTAAATTTTTATTATTTTTCCAGGATTTCCAACAACAGTAGCTCCGTCAGGAATATCTTTAATTATAACAGCTCCTGCTCCGATTGTACACCATTTCCCTATTTTGATACCCTGAATTATATTTGCACCAATTCCAATATGAGTACCTTCGCCAACTTTTACATCACCTGCCAAAGCTGCGTTTGGGGAAATATGTACAAAATCTTCAATAACACAATCATGATCTATCGAAGAATTTGTATTAATAATGCAATGTTTACCAATTTTTGATTGAGAATTAATGGTAACACCACCCATCACAACAGTTCCAACATTGATGGTACTTCTATTAGAAACAATAGACTTTGGATGAAATAGTTTAACAAAATTTAGAGTAGGATTTGAATCAGCAATTGTTTTTCGTGTAAAATTATTTCCGATGGAAATTATAATATCAGCATTAATATCAGGGATTTCACGCAAAACCATATATTCCAAAAGCTCAGTTTTTAAAACATTTTGATCTATAAAAGCTTCTATTACAATATTGTTGTCTTCAGCAATTTCAGCAATTACTTTTCCATGACCGCTTGCTCCGTATAAGTACATTTGTAGGATTTTACTTTTTAATTAATTATTTCCGTTGAAAGCTTCAGTTGTAACCTGACCTTCTTGTGAAATTCCTTCACTTTTAAAAATTTTTTTAAATGTTATCAAAAAAACCTTGAGGTCAGTTTTGAAGCTAAGATTATCAACATACCAGACATCCAATTCAAACTTTTTTGTCCATGAAATGGCGTTTCTGCCATTTATCTGAGCCCAGCCTGTAATTCCCGGTCTTGCTTCGTGTCGGCGCTTTTGTTTTTTGTTGTACAAAGATAAATACTGCGGCAACAGAGGTCTAGGTCCAATTAATGCCATATCTCCTTTCAAAACATTGAGTAGCTGTGGTATTTCGTCTAATGAGGTTTTACGAACAAATGCTCCTATAGGAGTAAGTCTTTCTGCATCAGAAAGGAGATTCCCATCAACATCTTTCTTATCATTCATGGTTTTGAATTTGACTATTTTAAAAATCTTTTCGTTCTTACCTGGACGGTGCTGGAAGAAGAATGGTTTTCCGCTGTTAGCAAAATATAAACCGACAGTAATAATTATAAATAAAGGACTCAATATTACTAATCCTACGAAAGCAAATATAAAATCAAACAATCTTTTTAGGTATTTTTTATATATCATCTTAAATTATATTAAGAAAAACTTATTAATTTATAATTCTTTTTATAGACTCTAAATATTCTTTTGCTAAACACTCTCTGTCAAAATTCATTTTTGCATATTGATAACCATTTTCCCCCTCCTCTTGTAGTCTAGCTTCATCATTAAGATATTCACGAATTACTTTATTGTATTCATCTGCATTTTCCGGCTCTACATAAACTCCAGCTCTTGCATCTTCTACCAACTCTCTGGACACTCCGTCAATAGCCATTAAAATTGGTTTTTTACAAGAAAAATAGTCAAAAGATTTATTAGAATATACTGTTTTGAAAGTATCTACTTTCTTTAACACAGAAGCACCCATTTCCGACGCCAAAATATACTTAAATACTTCTTTTTTAGGGACAGGATCTAGAAATCGCACATTAATGACGTTCATTTTTTTTGCTTTTTCTTTTAATCGTTCCTTTTCCATGCCTTGACCAATTAACAAAAATAAGACTTTTGTATCTTCCAATTTTTTACCTGCATCCAAAATCTGATCCAAATGATTGGCAACACCATGTGCACCAACATAAGTGATTACGAAGTAATTTTCCAGATCATGTTCTTTTCTGAAATCTTCTCGGTTAAATTTTGCAAGTATCTCTTCTGAAAGAGAAAAATCTGCAGCATTAGGAATCATAATCAATTTATTTTTATCTATCCCCTTTTTTTCATTTAAGGTTTTATAAAAAGCAGGAGTAAGAACATTTATAAGTCTTGCTTTTTTATAGATAAAGTTTTCAAACCAATAAGCTAGTTTAATGACTAATTTATTGGTAAGAACCCCTGTATCAATAGCAGATTCCGGCCATAAATCTCTGATTTCAAATATCATCGGAATTCTTTTCAATCTTGAAATAAGGTATCCCGAACCTCCCACAAATAATGGAGGTGAAGTAACAATAACTGCATCATATTTTCCTTTTATGTGAAAAACACCTGCCCAAAATGACGAGAACATAAATGAAAAATACCCCCATAAACGACCTATGAAACCTTTATTATATGCTTCAGATACATGGGTTCTGTGAATTGTCACATTTCCTTGTTTTTTTTTTGCAAAATATTTACCTTTATACTCTGCTCTTTTCTCAGACCCTGTATAATGCATCATTCCTGCTATTACAGTCACTTCATGCCCTTGTGAAGTCCACGTTTTTGTAATTTCATTCCATCTGGACCCCCCCGAATCATCTTCTTCTAAAAAATACTGATGTAATAGTAAAATTCTCATGATAGATTATAAGTGATTATTGTACTGATATTTTTATTAAATTCAAAATAAATAGATTTTTCATCTGTATAGTTTCCGTAATAGTCTGAATTAAATGAATTGAATTCATGCTTTTCTTTATCAGATTCAATACTAAGCTTCTCGTCGTTTGGATGCCAAATCTGTTTCATTGAAAAATCATCTAAATTTTGAAGATTATCTTCAACAATCCACACAGGACTTATTTTAGAAATTCTTATTGTACGATTTTGAAACGCATTTTTATTTAAAAATTCAAAAGCTTTAATTCTTCCGGTAAATAAATATTCGGTGTCTGTTTCTGTCCATCCAGCGTTAAGTTTCTGTGACCAAAAATACCATATAAAACGTCCCCCCTTCAACATTTGTGATTCACCATTTACCATAACCACATTGTGAGAGAGAGAACCCATGAAATATTTTAGCTTTTCAGCATCGGTATTATATTTATAGGTTCCGGAATCACGTAATATATTATTTCCCTTATACCATATATCTAAATGTAAATTATCTGCCTGTGCAGGACGATCTTTATGGTCTCCACATCTGATAAAGGTAAAGAAATCATTATTTCTGCATAAATAGTATCCTCCATCCTCAAATGAAAGCGTTTCTTTCTGTTTGGTAATTGGTTTGAAATCTTTTTGAGCAAATACTTTCCCGTTCCAGAATAAATCTTCTTCAATTTCTTTGTTTTCAAAAATACTTTTTCCGGTTAAAATATAGTGTAGTGTATTGAGTTGTGGTCTATAATCCCTGTAATCGGTGTCAGTTAAATGGAAAAATAATGCCCCGTCGTTTGAACCATAGTTGGGAAGTTTTCCGTTTTCATCCTGCATACATTGATAAAGAAAATTCAATGATTTATATGCTTTATCATAAACAACATCAGAAAACTTAAAATCATTCTTTTGTGTTAAGCTTATTCCGAAAGACAACAACTGAATAACTACGCGATGATAATTCATAGAAAACTGTAAAAATGTACCATCATTATAGATTTGATAATTAATCTCTTCTTCAAACCACTTCAAACCTTTTTCGGACCATTTTTTTGCTTCAGGAATAAATGGAAATAAAATATTTGATAAGCTTAGAAATAATGTTTCTGTGATGGCATGATTATTACGCACCGCTATTCTTGAAAAATCAATATGATGATACACATGATGAAGAGAGGCGTACATAACATTCTGTATTTTTTGCCATCTTTCTTCTGTTAATGCTGCAGAATTCTGATAATAATAAAGTGCAAAACACCAATTGAATATACGCAAAGAAATTTCTTGACTACATCTCCAGTTCGGTCCCTGATTAATTGGGTTAGCAATTATCCACGAATCTATTTCCGAAAAAATAAACTCTGATAAATCTTGATCAAAATGATAGTCATAACGAATTAAAGTCAATAAATAAGAAAATCTTGATTTTTCCCATACAAATTTTATATCACCTGCTTCTTCAGACAAATCCGGAATTTCCGACCAATGCTTTTTGTTATCATATTGATAACCATTTGAGGGATTCGTAATCCAATTATAATCTTTTCCAAGAAATAACCAATTTGCATTAAAAAACAATAATTCACCTGAAATGATTTTCTCCGCCTTTTCTTTTAATTGTTGAGAATTTATTTTTTGTATTTGTAATTTTTCTTTGGCATCAATTAAAAACTCTTTCTTGGATGCTTTCCAATCTGTTAAAGAAATTGGTAGAGAAGGAGAAAGGTTATATGGATGTTTTTTTTTGAGTTGACCTGTCTTTTTTTCAAACTCATGACGAACACGGTATGCTACATACCGTGTTCCCATGTTTTTATATAATTGTATGGCTAATTTAAGATTCATACCATTAGTCTATATCTATCCAGCTTTTGGTTTTTAAACTCTCAACTGCAGCAAAAGATGCTTTTGTAGTATTGATAATTTCGTCAAGCGGAATCAAAGGACTTCCTCCTTCTTTAATTTTCTTAATTAGCGTATGGAATTGATTTTTGTGCCCTTTATCTAAGCTTGTTTTCAGTTTAGAAAAGCCTTTTACTCCAAATCCTTCTGTTTTTCTGAAGTTATCCATTATAAATGTTCTCTCCTGAGAAAAAACTTCCAGCCTTTCTTTAGAATACGCTTTAGAGCCATTTGCAAAATAATTGATTACACCTGTAGAACCATTTTCGTATTTTAAAAGAATTGAAGCATTGTCTGTATTTTCTTCTGGGTTTATTCCCATAGAATTCATGCATACAGATTTTACTTTGCTTCCTGTAAGATAAGTAATTAAATCAATGTAATGACAAGCCTCACCAATGATTCGTCCACCACCAACTTTCATATCATGTACCCAAACATTAGGTGGAATAAATCCTGCATTCATTGTAGCGATAACATTCATTGGAGCATTCCCTACCAATTGTTTGATTTTAATTGTATGAGGAGAGAATCTACGATTAAAACCTACAGTAATATTTTTCTCTGTTTTCTGCTGAATTTCTATTATTTCATTTAATTCAGTTAGGTTTAATGCTAAAGGTTTTTCAACAAATACATTTTTACCTGCAGCCAATGTTTCTTTTACCATTGGAGCATGAAGATCATGACGAGTCGTAATTAAAACAAGATCTACTTCAGCATCATTTAAAACTTGTTTATAGTCGGTTGTAGAATTGGCTATATTATATTTTTGAGCAACTGCTGTTCCGGTTACCCCTCCATTACTTGCAATATATTTATAGTTAGCACCGCTATCCTTCAAAGCAGGCATCATCGTCATTTTTGTAAAATTACCAGAACCTATAATTCCTATTACTCCTTTTGAGCCTGAAAAATTGGTATCTTTTAATTTTATATTGCGATTTGGGTTTAGCTGAGTTTTTTCATCGTATTTTAATATGGATGCAATAGAATGACTGCTTCCTATTTCGCCGTAAATCTTGAGATAATTATCTAGTTCAACAACCTCTGTTATCATTTCTTCAACGAAAATGCGTTTTGTACTGATTGCCTGAAGTATGGTTTCAAAATTTCTTTTTTCAGTCCAGCGTACAAAAGGTAAAGGATAATCTACTCCTTTTTGTTCATAATTTTCATCATAGCGACCGGGACCATATGAGCAGGAAACCTGAAATGTGAGTTCCTTTTCATAAAATTCTGCTCTACTGATATCTAATCCTATTACACCTACTAAAATGATTCGGCCTCTTTTTCTGCTCATACGCGCAGATTGAGAGATAATATCGTTATTTTTTGCAGAAGCAGTGATTACTACTCCATCTGCTCCAATCCCATCAGTAAGATCTTCAACAAATTTCACGATATCTCCTTTTAGTGGATTGAATGGAATAATTCCCCATTTTTTAGCCATTTGCAGTTTAGACTCGTCAATATCAGAACCAATTACTCTACATCCGTTTGCAACAAGTAACTGTGCCGTAAGCAATCCTATTAATCCTAAACCTACTACCACTACTGTTTCTCCTAAAGTTGGATTAAGTAGACGGATTCCCTGAAGACCAATAGAGCCTATAACGGTGAAAGTAGCTTCTTCGTCTGAAACATTATCCGGAATATGTGCAACCAAATTCTTCGGTACACAAACAAATTCTGCATGTTGACCATTTGATACTACGCGATCACCAATTTTAAAATCGTTGACTCCTTCACCCACCGCAATTACTTTTCCGACATTACAATAACCTAAAGGAAGTGGTTCTCCAAGTTTATTAAATACAGTTTCAACAGTCGGCATTAATCCGTCTGTTTTTATTTTATCTAAAACCTGTTTTACTTTATCTGGCTGTTGACGTGCTTTGGAAATTAAATTTGACTTCCCGAACTCTACCAGCATACGTTCAGTTCCCAATGATACAAGTGAACGGGTTGTCTGAATTAATACACATCCCTGTTTTATTTTAGGTGCAGGTACTTCTTCTAATATAGTATCTCCTGTTTTAAAGGATTGAATTATTTGTTTCATTTATTTTCTAACGTGTTTTAATTTTTCAATTGATATAAATTCCATCTTTCGTCTATAGAAGGATAACTAATGAGTACAGCCCTATACTTTCCTTTAAACACAAAAAGACTTCCCGCAGAAACCCCAATAGTTTGATATCTTTCGATTGCAATACGTATGTCATCTATCGAGCCGGCCCCTCCTAAAATGGTCATCGGCATTTCAGTTTCTTTTCTTATCAAATCAAAAAGTTTAAAATCATATCCGCCCATTTTCCCGTCTTCATCCACAGAGTTGATTACAAGCTCACCTATTCCTATTTCATTAAGATCTTTAAGAAAACGGTCTAGTTTCACATCTGCTGTCTTTTTTCCGTTATGTGTAACTATTTCATAACCTCCAAAGAATTTTTTCTTTTTAATATCGATTACCACAACAACGCTCTGAATACCAACTGCGTCTGCTATTTCTTTTAATAGGTTTATATTTTGTAGTGCTGCTGCACTTATAGCTACTTTTTCGGCACCTAAACTGATAATTTTTTTTGCATGAGCCACAGTTTTGACCCCTCCGCCATAACAAAAAGGCATTCTGCATTCCACTGCAATATTCTTAATCATTTCAAAATCAGGTTCTCTTCCCTGTACTGTAGCATCAATATCAATCACCATCAGTTCATCAACCTCTTTTTCATTAAATATTTTAACAGCATTAATAGGGTCTCCTACATATTTAGGGTCCTTAAAATTGACGGTTTTAACAAGTCCTCTTTTATGAACTAAAAGACATGGGATAATTCTTGATCGTAACATTATAGTAATGCAAAATTATGAAGTAAATTAACTCCGTTGTGGTGACTTTTCTCAGGGTGAAATTGTATACCATATACATTTTCTCGGTAGACAGATGAGGCGAAGGATTTTCCGTAAACAGATGATGTAAGAATATCAGATTCGTCTGCACATTCAAAATAGTAAGAATGCAGAAAATAAAAACCTAATTTCGGATCAATATTTTGAAGAATTTTATGTTCTTTTTCAATATTAATTGAATTCCATCCAAGATGAGGTAATTTTGGTTTATTAATTAAAGTTGATGAGTCAATTTTTCTAACTTTTCCTTTAATATATCCTAGACCATTCAAAGTACCTTCTTCGCTACTTTCTGCAAGAATCTGCATTCCCACACAAATTCCTATAATAGGTATTTTATTTACTAAAACCTCATAATCTAAGACCTCTCTGAAACCTATACTATCAAGCATAGAGATTGTTTCATCGAAAGAACCTACTCCCGGAAGGAAAATCTTTTGGGCATTTTTCACCTGTTCAGGATCCTTTGCTATAGTATAAGCTATCCTAAGCTTTTCATATATATTTGCTATAGCATTGATATTTCCTGATCCGTAATCTATAATTGTAATCATCGTTTTATGGATCTTTCTATTCCTAAAAATTTAAGAACTTTAGCACCAAAGTTAAACAAAGACTCCTGATTTTTATAGTCCCAATAAAATTTCTTCGGCATTTCAAAATATTTTCTTAATTCATCAGAACTAATTCCAAGTTTTGTTGCAATATAATTGAACTCTTCTTGAATAGTTTCCGGATTATAAGCTGGCTTCTTTAGTTTTTCAAGCGCATTTTCTCTAGTCATTTGCCCAGTAAGAATTAAACTTGAATACTGTACTCTTCTCGTATCGAAACCAAATCTTTCAGGCATCCAATATCCTTCATAGAATTTAGTAAAACGAGATTCAAAGTGTTTTTGTGGATAGGGTTTCCATCCATATTCATTAGCAAGAATTTGCAAGGAATTTTCCTTGATGTATGGCATATTATTCAAAGGTTTTACTACTTGAATTTTGCGGATGTAACGCAAGTAAAACTTATGTCTAAAAATCGGACTAAAAGGATATGTTTCCATTTTAATAGTTCCAAACCTTTTAATAATATCTTTCAGCTGTGCCATATCAGTACCATAATACAGCCACTCCATAGGGTTTCTAACACATTCTGTAGAGATATTTCCTCCATTAAGAATATACTTGATATTATGTTTATCTGCAAAATTATAGAGAGTCGCTATAAATGCATGATCTTGTGGAATATCCAGATGAGGCACTCCTGATTTAAAAAATGCCAGCTGAAAGTCTTTCATTTCTTCCCAATTAATTACCTCGGTATAAAGATCAAGACCTAATTTGTCTATCATCACTTGAATGTTATGTACTGCCAATTCTGAATTCCATCCGCCATCGACATGAAATACAAGTGGACGGAGTCCAAATTCTTTAACTGCGAGATGCAACATATACGAGCTGTCTACACCACCACTCATACCAAGAATACAGTCAAATTCTTTTCCTTCTCCTTCTTTTTTTATTTTTGCAATAGTTTCCTCCAATTCTCTTCTACCTTTTTCATCAGTATGCCAATTAGGTTTTACATTTGCATAAAAATCATTGCAATGATCGCAAACACCTTTCTCATCAAAAAAAATTTTTGAGTCTGATGTATCCATTACACAATTAGTGCATATTTGATTTTTTTTATTTGACATTATATTTATTATTATTTTATCTTTTTCTAATAAGTTTAGCCGGAATTCCGCCATATATACAATTTGGTGGAATATCTTTTGTTACTACACTTCCACCTGCTACCACTGATCCTTCACCAATGTTAACTCCAGCAGTTATTATACAGTTAGCACCTATCCAAACATCTTTTTCAATATTTATTGGTGCTAAATCATCTCCTGATATTGGGAACGGTTCTCCAACAGGAGGTATTGAATGATTAGCTGACAAAATTTGTGTTCTATATCCTACTAAAACTCTATCACCTATTGTCACTCCTCCTGTAGTTGTTATTATTACATCTTTAGCTAAGTCTACACTATCACCTAAGACTAAATTTTTGCCTGGAGTTATCCATACACCAGGATAAATAACGACTTTCTTACCTATTTTCGCCCCCATTACCTTTAAAAGTAAAGTTTTAAAAAAAATAAAAAATCTATATCTTGGTAATATAAATATAATATTCATTAATGCCTCAAAGCTGATAACCAAAAATGATTTAATTACTCTCATAAATTTTATATAAATAATTCAATTCCTGCTCAGTCCTTTCTTTAATTGTTGGATAAGTTGAGATGCGTTCTTTTCCTTTCTTAATAAGGTTGTCATACATATTCTCATTCTTAATTAAGTCACAAATAGAAGAGGCAATATCTTTTACATTATTCCTGTCGACATAAATTGCAGCATCCTCACAAATAGATTTTGACCATAGTTCATCTGAAATCATTAAAGCTTTTTCAAAATACCAAGCCTCAATAATATTGTTACTGAAGCTTTCCAATTTACTAAGTAAAAAAACAAAGTCAATTTCATCATACAATGAAGGAATATCCTTTTTATCTACTGTACCAATTAGGCGAACATTATTCTCTACATCAAATACTTTCAATTTCTCTAAAAACTCTAGATGTTCATTAGAGAAATCTTTTGGTGCTGTAAATATAAATTCAAAATTTTGATTCTGTTTTTTTAATTCAGCCGCTAATTCAGGAATTAGCATATAGTTTTTATTCTTCTGCCAACCACAAAAAAACAGACCTTTGAAAATTTTTTTTTGACTGCAAAATGATTGTTCTGATTTTTCTTTATGAAATGAAGAATTTATGGAAGGCATTATGAAAATTGTCTCTTTTAATCCGAAAATTTCCTTACTTCTTTCCTCCATAACTTTATTTTCGAATATGACAGCTGTCATTCTTTTTAAACCCCATATTCTATATAAATCTATTATTTTTTTGATTATTGCTTTAATTCCCTTATAATCAGACCAAAAATCAATTTCGGGAAAGTAGATATTAGAATCTGCGGAACCACTAACTTGTAATATTTTTTTTGGATACAACCCTATTCCGAAATATGTATAAATAATATTTATCTTATTTTTTGAAACTATAGTATGACCAAGAAAAAATTCTGTTAAAATTCTAAAAATAGGATTTTTAGGCATAAAAATAATTTTCTTTACAGAGTTTCTCTCTAAAAAGCTGTGAATAGCCGAGTTTTTCACTACGGCATAAGTGAAATTACCCAATTTACCTTCAGTATTGAGAGATTGTAAAAAATTTAATGCAACATTTTGTCCACCACCTTTTTTTAAAGTTGTTAAGTTTATTAGAAGATTCATTTCTTTACTTATAACTATTAATAATTCATTGAAATCTTTTTAAACCACTGATTTGAGCTAAAATTATTCAAGATCTCTAATCTAGCATTATCTTTTATTGAAATTACTAATTCTTTATCTTTAACAACAGTTTCAAGAAGTGACACAATTTCGTTAATATTTTTTGGTTCGAAAAGTAGTCCACTTTTCCTATTTTCAATCACTTCTGCCAAGCCTCCTATGTTGGAAGCTACTACCGGAACTCTTAAATACATTGATTCTAACATCGTTAAAGATGTTGCTTCTATATATACGCCAATCGGAATAGAAGGGATAATTGATGCTTCCGAATTGAATATATATTTTAAAGAATCGTGGTGACTTTTTCTTCCAATTAATTTAATATTATTCTGCAAATTGTTTTTATTGATGTATGATTCTATTTCCCCCTTTTCTGGTCCATCACCCATTATTAATAGATCATAATCATTATAATTTTTCAAAAACTTTTCGAAGGCTTTTACGGCATAAATTACTCCATTCTTTGTGTGGAGATGACGAGCTATAATAAAATACTTCTTTTCGTTAACATTACCCTTTTGTACTGTATCTAATTCTTTTGTATCAACAGCATTTGCAATCGCCACTGTTTTGTCTTCTTTAAAATCAACAATTTTTTTCGCAATATCAACTTGTAAAAGATCCACTCCGATGAGCTTATCAATATAGATAGAAGATCCACTATCCAATATTTCAGAGAAACTTATTAATTCATTATTCTTCGAATTGGTAATCCTGTACTGTTCCGAAAATGGAGCATGCAATGTTTGCAAAACTTTAATTCTAAATTGGTAGTTATTTTTTATTAGCAAAGACGCAATTGCAGTTTGCTTATCATGACAGTGAATAACCAATTCATCCAAATCATTAGTTTTTATACTTTTAATACTTTTAGTTAAAGTATTTTTCAAAGCCAATATGTATAAATTAAGAAAAATTATTTCGTTAGTATCTTTAGATACAAAGAAACTTAAAAGAATTCTAATTAAATTAATTTTAATTAAATTTAATTTCGAAGCACCTAAAATAATTTTACTTTCAAAATCTGACTGATTGACTTCATTTATAAGGTGTTTTAGATGAGTACCAACTCCGCCACTTTCGGTAGTTGTATGACTACTAAAAACGATAATTTTCTTCATTATAGATTAATATATAAGTTTAATATTATTAAAAAAAGTAAAATTAGAATACTTACAAAATATTTACTATTTACATTTGTCGATTTGAATTTTCCCATCATATAAAAAATTGGAAACATATACACAATCGGCAAACGATGTCGTGCTTGCATTGAAATAATAGATATAGCCAATATTTGAAATATCATAAAAAACATAAATACAATCATTATTTTATTATTTGATGAAACACATGCAATTACACCTCTAATAACAAAAAATGCTATAAAGCTAATACTTATAATATGAAAATAAAACGGTATTTTGTATATCTTAGGAAAAACGTAATCGCCTTTAAAACTACCTAATATATAGTCCATATCTGCTTGTCTCACAGAAGTATTTACGTTTTCAAATTTAACTAAAAAAGGTGAAAATGTATAAACTAAAGGATATACAATCATCATTAATTTATTTCCGCTACGTAAACTTGCGCTTCCCTCTTGTGCTTCATTATTATATTCTAAACGACTTGATACTCGTTCCTGCAAATTTCCTGAATCTTCACTCCCAAATCCTCCTCTGAAAAATGAGGAGCTTAATGAAGATGCAAAAATCATAATCGCTACAAGTGAAGGAACTAAAATTAGAGATGTTTTTTTGAGAGAAAATTTCTTTACAACTATTAAATAATATAAAACACCTAAAAAGACCAAGAGAATCGCATTAGCCCCTCTTAAGAAAAAAACAGCAATAACAATAAAAATTAATATTTTGAACTTTTTGGAAACAAGATAGTATAAAAAATAAACAATAAACAAAATCAGCATCATATCCCGGTACAGGTGTGCCGCCGTATCTATAAAATTAAAGTTGAAAACAATTATACAAGTAACTAAAAAATAATTTATTTTCCGGTTAGGAAAAATACGTTTTACCAATTTTATAACATATACAATAGATAAGGAAGCTAATAACCAATTTACCGGAAGTAAATAGAGATGAGAGATACTTCCAGCTCCTATTATCGATTGACTTACAAACTGTGGAATTGCAAGAAAAAATTCAAATAATGTCGGAGGAATTAAAGAAAAAGAAAAATTTGAGAGAATAATTGAGTTAAAATAATAAAGTGAATCATCATAGTAAGGTCCTAAACTATTTCCATAAGAACTGATGTAAATTTTAGCATATGTCAAACTAAAACATCCAACATAGAAGAAAACAAAAAAACCAATATTTAAATATTGTCTATTTTTTGTGTATGATAATAACAAAAATAAAATTAATATATAAACAGATATTCCTAATATCAGATATACATCAATCCATATGGCTAAAAACAATAAAAAAGTAAATAATAATATGTTTAATAAACGTATCATATTTTACTTATTTTCAAAAGAATAAAATATTGACATATAGAATGTACAATGTAAGATAATAAATAAGAAATAGATAAACCTATTGCTCCTAAATCATATTTTATAACAAAAACTGATGAAAAAACAATGAGTGAAATTCCCCAAATTAAATTTACGTAAAAAGCTAACCACATCTTGTTTAAACTTGCTATAGCTTGACCTATAACATTATTAACTGCAATCAAAATAGTCGTTATCATTAATATAATCATAGGAATATTAGCATCTGCGTAATTCTTTCCATACATTTTTAAAATATACGGAATAAAGGCTAGAACAATCAATACCACAATTAATGAAATAACGAAATTCAAAATAATATTCTTCTTTAAAATCTTATTATAATCATTTTTATTTATTGCAGCAGATAACATAGGTAAGGCTATTTGGCATAAGGCTGTAGGTATAAATAAAATAGTACCCCTCCATTGACTCGCAATGTCAAAATTTGCCATTTCTTCATATCCATTAATTTGATTTACCAAAAAATTATTAGTTATCCATACAACTGGACTTACCATTAAACCAGATAAAACAGCAGGAACACTAAATATCCAAATCAGTTTATATTCTTTAAAATTAGATTTATTAAAAATACTGAAATTATAATCTTTTTTTGTTACTCTATATATAGACACATAATTTAAAAAATATAAAATAATGTAATGCAACCCTAGACCAACTATAATACCATTAATTCCATAAATTTTCGCTCCAATTATTTGGAAAATTGCTGAAAATACTGCTGCTATAATGTTGTTTACAGATAAAGCTTTAAACTTTTCAAAACCGTCTAATATGCCGGTCTGAATACCATTTAGTGCAGAAAAAAAAAGAATCACACCCGCAATCTTTAATTGTTCACTTAGATGAGGAGCATTAATTTGTAAAGCTAAATATTTGGAAAAAAGGAAAAATAACAATAATACCAGCAAACTCATTACAATAGAAAATAAGTTTGACAAGCCAATTATATTTGATGTCTTCAATTTATCAATATTCTTGTATTGAGAGATGAATTTTGTTGCCGTTACTCCAAGACCAAGTCCGGCAAAAACTGAAAACATAGTAATAGTCGACTTAATAATACCAACCTCTCCATAAACTCTTTTATCTACATAGTCAGTTATCAATACTGTTGCCAATAATAATAAAAACTTCGATAATAGAGTTCCCAATAATATCCAGAAACTATGTCTTAGAATAGTTTTATTTAGTTCAGAAGTATTACTAAACCTAGCAAATAGCCTGTTATTTTTTAATTCCACAAAAATCTAATACTGTTTTTTGATTATCAACTTCTAAATTTTTGAATTGATCATGAGCGACGAGAAAAACAACAATATCCGCTTTTTCAACAGCTTCTTTGTATGGTGTAATTTTGAAAATATTATGCTCTGTAATATTTGGTTCAACAATAAAATATTCCTCGTCATTAGCATCCTGTAATACTCTCTGAACAATGTATTTTGCGGGAGATTCTCGAAGATCATCAATATTGGGTTTGAAAGCCATTCCCATTAAAGCAATCTTTGGAGATTTATTATTTTTTAATTGAAATTCTTTTTTGACTTCATTAATTTTCTCTGCGCACCAAAATGCTTTATGGTTATTCACCTCTCTCGCCTTACCTATAATACGTGATTCAAGTGGATAATCAGACACAATAAAATAAGGATCTACCGCAATACAGTGTCCTCCAACGCCACAACCTGGCTGCAGAATATTTACTCTAGGATGCTTATTTGCTAACGCAATTAAATCCCAAACATTGATTCCAGCTTTATCGCAAATTAATGATAACTCATTGGCAAAAGCTATTTGTACATCCCGTGAAGAGTTCTCAGTCAGCTTACACATCTCAGCTGTGCGAGCATTGGTAGCATGTAAATCACCTTTTACAAATTGACTGTAAAAGGCTTTTGCTTTTTGAGTTGATGCGTCATTCACCCCTCCTATAACACGGTCATTATTCACCAATTCATACATCACATTTCCAGGCAAAACTCTTTCAGGGCAGTAAGCTAAATAAATTTTATCTCTCAGTTCGGGTCTTTTAGAAAAAATCAAATCCATCATTTTTTCCGTTGTTCCTATTGGTGATGTCGATTCAATAATATACAAATCCTCTTCTTTAAGTAAAGGAATAATTCCTTCTGTAGCAGCCTGAACATAGGAAATATCAGGCTCATGATTTCCTTTAAATGGTGTAGGAACTACAATTAGATAAGTATTTGCAACAACTGGTTTAGTATCTGCTATTAAATATCCTGTTTTAACTGCTTTAGATACAACTTCTTCCAAATCTGGTTCTACAATATGGATCTTCCCAGCATTAATAGTATTAACTACATTTTGCGAAATATCAACGCCGTGAACTGCAATGTTATTATCGGCAATAAGTGCAGATGTAGGCAGCCCAATATATCCCAAACCGATTGTTACTACTTGTATAGTATTATTCATTATATTTTATTTTTAATAAAATCTACAATTCTTTGTGACGCATTCCCATCTCCATATGGATTATGTAAAGTGCTCATATTTTGATAACGTTCAAAATTATCCAATAGATTTTGTGTTTCCGCTGTAATTTTATTTTTATCTGTACCTACCAAAATAACTGTTCCAGCATCTACAGCCTCAGGTCTTTCTGTTGTATCCCTCATTACTAACACAGGTTTACCTAGACTGGGAGCTTCTTCCTGCACCCCACCAGAATCTGTAATAATCATATAAGATTTTGACATGACCCAAACAAAAGCAGGATAAGCTAGTGGATCGATCAATTGAATATTTTCTATTCCTGAAAGAATTTTATAAACGACATCTTTTACGTTAGGATTAAGATGAACAGGATAAATAATCTGTACATCAGAATTTAGAGTAGCAATCTCTTTTAAAGCCTCACAAATATCTATAAAACCCTGCCCGTGATTTTCCCTACGATGCCCCGTAACTAATATGATTTTTTTATCTGTACGTACAATTGATTTTAGTTTTTCTATCTCAGGAGAATCTAAAGTTTCAACCTTTTGTGAACTCTCTAACAATGCATCTATAACAGTATTTCCTGTTATTAAAATGCTGTCTTTACTTATATTTTCTGCAAGAAGGTTATTTTTTGATTGCTCAGTAGGAGCAAAGTGATAATCGGCAATTCTTCCTGTAACTTGTCTATTAATTTCTTCAGGAAATGGTGATCGTTTATTAGATGTTCTCAAACCTGCTTCTACATGACAAATTTTTGCCCCGGAATAAAAACCTGCAATGCTTGCAGCCATCGTTGTAGTTGTATCGCCATGAACATAGACAAAATCTGGTTGAAAAACATCTAAAACAGACTTCATTCCGGTAATTATATCAGCTGTAAGATTAAATAGATTTTGATTAGGTCTCATAAGATCCAAATCAAAATCCGGAACTATTTCAAAAAATTCCAAAACTTGATCAAGCATTTCTCGATGTTGTGCAGTTACACATACCTTTACATCAAAATTCTCTGGATGCTTCTTAAATTCCTTTACCAACGGAGCCATTTTTATAGCTTCTGGTCGTGTTCCAAATATTATAAGGTGTTTTGTTTTCAAAATTTTATTATTAAAGTCTTTTATTAATTTTTTCTTTGGAGTAGACTCCTTTGACATCATAAATTACACCTCCTTCTTTAATCAAGTTGCGTAAATCAATATTAAGAAACTCCTTATGAGCAACTGTAAGAACCACCGCATCGAATCTAGATTCAAGATTTTCGAAAAACTGAAAACTTTCTAGATTTAAATAGGATATAATTCCATATTCTTCAAAAACCTCTTGACTGTTTGCCCAAGGATCATAAGTAATCACTTCTGCCCCATAATCTTCTAAATTAGTAATTACATCTATTGCTTTTGAATTTCTAATATCTGGACAGTTTTCTTTAAAAGTAATCCCTAAATTTAATATTTTAGCTCCTTTAATTTTGATGTCATTTTTAATCATTAATTTGACAACCTGAGAAGCTACAAATGCCCCCATAGAATCATTCAACCTTCTCGCTGCTAAAATTAATTCTGAATAATACCCAATTTCTTGCGCTTTTTGAGCCAAATAGAAAGGATCAACCCCAATGCAATGACCACCTACCAAACCTGGTTTAAATTTCAAAAAATTCCATTTAGTACCGGCAGCTTCTAATACATCATGGGTATCAATATCCATTAATGAAAAAATCTTTGCCAATTCGTTCATAAAAGCAATATTGAGGTCACGCTGTGAATTTTCAATTACTTTTGATGCCTCAGCCACCTTTATCGTCGGAGCCAAATGAGTTCCTGCAGTAATTACAGATTTATATAGATCATCCACCACTTTTCCTATTTCTGGAGTAGAACCGGATGTAACCTTTAATATTTTATCAACCGTATGTTCCTTATCACCAGGATTGATTCTTTCTGGAGAATAGCCAACAAAAAAATCAACATTGAATTTTAAACCGGATATTTTCTCTAAAACGGGAACACATTCTTCTTCCGTTACACCAGGATAAACAGTAGATTCATAGATAACAATATCATTTTTCTTTAACACTTTAGCTACCGTCTCACTTGATTTATATAATGGAGTTAAATCAGGACGGTTATGTTTATCTATGGGAGTAGGTACGGTAACAATATAAACATTGGCATTCTGAAGATCATTATTGTCTGCAGAACAGAATAATCCTTTTGCAATATTTTCATTCAAAGGATTTTTCTGAAGCAAAACAGCTTGCAAAACGTCATCGTCCAATTCTAAAGTAGTATCAACTCCATTCTTTAAATCAGCAATTCTTTTTTGATTAATATCAAAACCAATGACAGGAAATTGAGTGGCAAATAATCTTGCTAAAGGTAACCCAACATATCCTAAACCTATTACTGCAATTTTATGCTCTCTGTTGTTCATTCTTAATTATCATTAAAAAGCTTTTGCCTTTTTGAAAGTTAATTCATTACAAGGCCTATTAAATTTAAATATTAAAAAATTTAAATTATTTATTATCAATTTTCAACAGAATTTATTTTCCAAATAGTTTATTCCACCAAGATTTATTGGTATCTGCAACATATCCATAACCATACTTACCATAACCATAACCGCTATGGATTTTGCTCACATCATTTAATACCAAACCGACATTTTTGATTTTCTTATCTTTAATCTGCTTATTGATAAAACCTACCAATTCTTTTTCTGTATGACCGGAACGGGTAACATATACCGTAACGTCTGCGATATCTGCAATTAAAAAAGAGTCTGTAACCAACATCATAGGAGCAGTATCCAATATTATATAATCGTACATTGGTTTTAAACTTTCTACCAGCTCCTGGTATCTTCCATTTGATAATAATTCTGTAGGGTTTGGAGTAATAGCTCCTGAATAAATTACATCACAATATGGATTGAATGAAGTAGGATGAATGACTTCCGAAGATTTCATCTGGTCATCATACATAAATTCTGAAAGACCAATTAATCCTCTTCTGCTTTCATTATATCTCTGTAACTGTGGATTTCTGATATCCGAACCAATAATAATTACTTTTTTCCTAGGTGTTGCCAATGTTAATGCTAAATTAACCGAAGTAAATGTTTTTCCTTCTCCCTTAACTGTAGAGGTAACAAAAATTACATTGCCTTTTTTGTTTTTCGGCAACATAAAATTAATATTTGTAATCAGAATTCTGAATGCTTCTGCTAAAGGGGATAAATCATTTAGCTGAACTATTTCCGGATCACCTTTTTGTAGTGATGGAAGTTCTCCTACTACAGTTCCTCCATCAAGCAGTCTTTCTAGTTCCTGCTTCGTTTTAATTTTATTATTAAATAATTCTAATAAATAAATAATTGAAAAAGGAATTAACAACCCGATAATTAATGCTCCCAGATAAATAATCATTTTCTTTGGAGAAACAGGAATAGGATTAGTTAAGGCATCATCAACAATTCTAGCTTTTGGAGCAGCAATAGCTAAAGATATAGCTGCTTCTTCGCGCTTTTGAAGTAACAATAAATAAAGCTGTTCTTTTATATTTTGTTGTCTTTCAATACTACGGAACATTTTTTCCTGAACCGGAATTTTAGAGAGTCTACCAGACAATCTGTTTTGTTCTCCCGTAATTGTTCCTATTGAAATTTGAAGTGCGGATCTGCTTTTCTGCAAACTTTGTACTACCGAACTACGCGTACTGTTGATCTGATTGGTAATATCCTGTACAACAGGATTAGATGTCGTAGAGTTTTCCAATAATCTATTTCTGTCAATTACTAACTGATTATATGCGGCGATATTTGTTGTAATATTTCCGTCCGAAAGCCCAACATTAAGGGGTAAAACCTGATACGTTCCTTGTCGGTTAACAGAATTAAGCAGGCTATTTACTAACTCAAGCTGTGACTCATTCTCAAGCTGCTTCTGGCGGCTGCTCATTGCCGTTTCTAAAGAAAGCTCTGCTTCAGTCTGAATATCAGCAATATTATTACGAAGCTTAAAATCTTCTTTTTGAGACTCTACATTTCCTAATTCTTTACTGATAAGATTAATACGCTCATCAATAAAACTTGCAGTCTTCTGTGCTTCAGAATTTTTATCTAAAATAGCTTCACGGTTATAATTTACAGCAAGTTTATCTAAAATATCCACCGATTTATCAGGGATAGGATCGGTAATTGAAATTTTAAGAACTGTAGCTTCTTTCTGTACCAAACTTACATTCAGCTTAGATAGGTAGTACCTAGCTCTGTTCATACCTGACATAAACTGCAATTTGAATTCTTCGTTGGATTTTTCTGTAGAAGAATATTTGAAGTTTGGATTTTTCTGAAACATTACAACACCAAAAGGCATTGTAACCGATTTATTAAAGTCGGTCTGAATAGCTTTTTTGAAACTTTCCGATTCAATTATAATCTTATTACCCTTTATTTTAGCAATAACTTCTTTTTTCGGGTATTGAGCTTTTTTCTTTTCGCTGATAATTCTTACAAAAAAAGGAGAAGTTTCCTTGTATAATTCTGTTTCTTTTATTTTTCCTTTAGAGTAAATATTAGTTTCCAATGCTAATTCTCTTACTACGGAAAGCATTAGCTTTTTAGATTTCAAAATCTCAATTTCATTGTCTACTGAGTTGGTTCCCATTCCGCCAATACCTCCCAATTCGGAAATAACGGACATTTCCGGCTGACCAGATGTTGACTTTTTAACCTCCTTTATTAATAAAGTTGATTCCGTACTGTATACAGGAATACTGTATCTTAAAAAGAACCATGCGACAATAACGGTTACGATTGCACCTATAATAAACCAATACCAACGGTGAATGTAAGGCTTTATAATTTCTCTGATATTTAAAGACTCTTCCTGAGCCTCATCTTGTGTTTGATTATAATCCACTATAAAGAATTATTCTTATTATTAATTTTTCACCAATGCCAAAATACCAATGGCTAAAGATGCAATAACTGATGCTATAGAAATATACAATCCTGTATTAGGATCTACTCTGGCAGATTTTTCTCTGTTAGCGTTAGGCTGTACATAGACCATATCATTTTGTTTTAAATAATAATATGGGGAATTAATAAACTGTGCACTCGTTAAATCCACTCTTTCTTTAGTAATCTGACCGTCTGTATTTCTAACGATTAAAACATTTGTTCTAATTCCAAAAGGTGTTAAATCACCTGCTAAACCTAAAGCACCCAACAATGTAGTACTACCATCGGGGATAACATATGTACCTGGTCTTGCAACTTCTCCCAACACAGAAACTTTAAAATTGATTAATTTCATATCAACCACCGGATTTTTCACATATTCTGAAATAAGATTAGTCAACTTAACTCTCATTGTTTCCAGATTTTCATTCTTTGCGCTTACAATGCCAATTTGCGGAAATATAATATTTCCGTCTGTATCTACAATATAAGTAGGTCCGGAAACTGGTACCTGCTGGGGAAGATTATTTGAACTTGGAACAGAATATTGTGTTATAGTTGAACTTGAAGAATAGATTTGGTTAAATGGTTTCACAACATCCATATCTTTAGCTGTTACAGTGATAACCAATTGATCACCTGGTTGTAAGGTACTTCTGCTATTTTTAATGGAATTATCTAATGCTAAGCTCTCAATATCCTGCATATAATTGATTTCCTGTCTTGGTGCACAAGAAAATATTGCTAAACTAAGAACTCCGTAAATAAAATATTTTTTTAAGATCATTTCTGGTAATTTTTTCACAAAAATAGGATTATTATTTTTCAAACAAAACTTGTTGATAATTATATTGAAAATTACCTATTAATAATGCTTAACAACAGGTAATTATTTTTACATTTAAGTTGATATATCTGTCAGGTCTTTTTTATCTAGTATTTCAAACTCTGAATTGTTACTGATAAATTCTGGTACAATATCTTTCAAAAGTCTTACTACCTGTAGTTTATCTCTTTTAATCGCAGATCTGATAATTTGTTTACACAAAACTTCGATCTCATCAAAACTAATCAAAGGATCTTTAGAAATCATAATTTTATCATGATGAGTAGGAATAGTAGTTGCATTATTGCTCAGTAATTCTTCGTACAATTTCTCGCCTGGTCTTAAACCTATAAACTTAATTTTAATGTCTACATCCGGTATAAAACCAGATAACTTAATCATTCTTTTAGCTAAATCCAAAATTTTGACCGGCTCTCCCATATCAAAAACATAGATTTCACCACCAGCTCCCATAGTTCCTGCCTGAAGGACTAATTCACAAGCCTCGGGAATTGTCATAAAATATCTGATAATATCAGGATGCGTAATGGTAACGGGTCCCCCTTTCTCAATCTGTTTTCTAAAATGCGGAATCACCGAACCATTGGATCCTAATACATTTCCAAAACGTGTCGTAATGAATTTTGTTGAGTTATCTTCTGAATTCTGCAAAGACTGCACAAAAAGCTCAGCTGTTCTCTTCGATGCTCCCATTACATTGGTAGGGTTTACGGCTTTATCAGTAGAAACCATCACAAAACGGTTTACTTTATATTTCTTTGAAAGCAGAGCCACATTCTTTGTACCTAATACATTTACAAAAATAGCTTCATGAGGATTTTCCTCTATCAAAGGAACATGCTTGTAAGCAGCAGCATGATAAACCATTGAAAACTTGTAAAGTTCGAATATTTTTTCAAGTCTGTAAGAATTAGAAATATCTGCCAGAACAAATTTAAATTTCTGATCAGGAAATTTCTCAAGCAATTCGAGTTCCAATTCGTACAAAGGAGACTCTGCCTGATCAAGCACAACAATAAGTGTAGGGGCAAATTGAGCTACCTGACGTACAATTTCACTGCCGATAGATCCCGCACCACCCGTCACTAAAACATTTTTCTCAAAATGCCTTTTTTTCACTTCTTCGTTTTCAATTTTAATGGGTCTGCGGTTTAATAAATCCTCGATTTGAAGCTGTCGAATTCCTCCTACCAAATCAGAGTCTCGCATTTTACTCAATGTAGGAGCTTTTAGAACCTTCAATTCATGATCCAGTGCCAATGTCATCCATTCTTCAAGCTCATGTTTTGACATAATTTCTTTAATAATCAAAAGAGCATCAAACTGACTGACTAGATTTTTATTTTTAAAAAAATAATCAATATTATAAATTTTATGACCTAAAAGAATTGCCTTATTTGAATCTGATCTCTTCGTAATAAAACCTTCTAATCGATAAGGATAATTGGGGTTATGAAGTATTGCTCTTGCTAAAGAAACTGATGCATCTCCAACACCAACCACAGCAACTTTAATCTTTGATGATGAACCTTTGTAATCGATAAGAATATTAAAAAACTGTTTAGTCGCCATTCTAAAGAAAAACATAATAGAAACAGACATAAAAAAATAAAGAAACAGAATAGGATACAGATACAGTGATTTTCCTAAAAAAAACTCACTTCCCACATTAATTATCAACATAACAATTAATGTATTTCCTGAGGACAAAAGAATTTTAAAAAAATCAAAGAATGTAGAGTGTCTGATAATACCTGCATATGTTTTAAATACAAACATAAATAAGATATTAATACTGATAAGCAGTAATTTCTGATGAAGTAGATAACTCGGAAAATTGATTGTAACTTTAAGTTTTTCTAAGAAAAAATAAGAAAGAAGTACCGATAACAAGACTATAAAAAAGTCTATAAAAATGACTATCCATCGTGGTATATATCTTAGCTCTGTGAGTTTCACAATATTATCCCCATCATACAAGGCAGTAAAAGCATCAGTAAGCTTTTTCATTCAACATTTTGATATTTCGATTATTCGGCAAATATAATGATATTATTTTTATAAAAAAATTGATATTTTCATTTACTTAATTTCCATTAAAATAATGTTAAAATAGAAAAATACACGACATACTTAAGGAAGGAAGTAAGTAAATAATTATTTACCAATCAAATATGACATACAAAATAAGCTTAAAAATAAAAAAAGAGAAAATCTAATTCCCTTCAATTATTTCCCAAAAACAAGAACTACAATTTGATAAAATTAGAAAAAACAACTTTTTTAGAGAATTCAATCAAAAAAAAATCTTCCGAAAATAAATTCCGGAAGATTTAGTCTTTTTATGAGAACTATATTCTTAAGCAGTTTTCTTTTTATTTGCATAAGCAATTGTAAAAGCAATTGCAATGATTATAAGCGCCGGAATATAATCATCGATAGGAACATCCCCAGGATTTGCAGGAAAAGTATCTTCTTCTTGCAGCTCGGTAGTACCATTATCATATACAAATGCATTATCTTGAGTATTTTGTGCAAAAACAAATCCCGACAATACCATTACAAACATTATTATAATCTTTTTCATAATTCCTTCTTATTTAATTATTTTTTTTGTGTACTCTTTACCTTCTGACAATGCCTTCAAGATGTAAACACCTTTAGAAGCAAGCTGTACACGGATTATTTTAGAATTCTCATTGATTGTCTGGATTTTTCTTCCAGCTGCATCAAAGACTTCTACTTTTTCAATATTTTTATTGTTCCTCACAACGAAATCCTGACCATCTCTGTAAACTTCAAAAGAATCTTTCTTAATTTCAGCAGTTGCCAAAACATTCAGTTTGTAAACAATCTCAAATCTATCTGTGTTTTCTCCTGCATTTGCAGTAAAGGTATAGGCACCATTTTGAAGATCTGTATAAGTTCCTAAAACTTTATCATGCAGATAAATTGCCTGTCCGTTATTAAACAATCCTTCTTTCTGCACTAAAGCAATGGTAAAGTTTCCGTTTTGGAAATATTTTGCTCCTACAGGAACTACATCATTAATATCAAAACTTTCTTTTCCTTGAATTATTAATTTTTGTGCATCCGCTAATGTATAGAATGCATCAGAACCCATCCCCATCGCTTTAGAATCATAATTATCGAATGAATCTGAAGCTCCGTTTGTATAATCTACTGCAAAAGTATTATTGGTATTATATTCAGAGTTTAATCTTAACCAGAATTTACCTTCTGTTGAAGAATTATTTTTATTAAAGAACGTACCGTTTGTAGCATCTCTCATTTCATTATTAAATGTCAAAGAAGTATCAACCGATGTATTTAAAGTCTTAACAATAAACCCTTGACCAATGTTAGCCACAACACCTGTTGGAACAACCGCTGTTCCTCCGTTACCATTAGGAGCAGGAACCCAGGTAGGATTTGCGCCGTTAGCAGCATTGAAAGTAGCATACCCAAAATTTGTAGTGGTTGCACCATTCTGAAGCGTAACATTTGTGCTTTTGTTATCCCAGAAATAGAACGTACTTGAAATTCTTGCTGAGTTAGCCGTATAGAAAGCGCCTAAATTTAAGCTTGAAGGATATGGATTACCAATTAAGTTGAATCCGTTTCCTGAAGTAGCTAATGTAAAAGTTTGGGTTCCGTTATTTGGTGTTCCTTCAAAAACTAAAGCTGCGTTGGCAACCGGAGTTTTAATAGAGTATCCTTTAGCAAATATAGAAGTTGTAGAAGCAGCATTTACATAATAATCAGCAGCAGTGTCATATTCTGTAATAAACGCTGGTGTTCCCCCAGTATAGATGTTAGTTAAATTCTGACCAACAACAGGAGAAGTCCAAAATGCATATTTATTAATTTCGCTAGTTCCGTTTTTCAATGCTTTGAAAGCTCCTGTATAAGTTAAAGTAGAACCGTCTTTTTGTATAAGGTTACCGCCATCTTCTACCGTTACATTTACAGCTGAAATTGTATTTCCTGAAGTGATTTCTAAAACCCCTCCGTTTTTAACTGTAATATTTTTAGCTGTGAAAGCGGGTTGAGAAGTTGTAGAGTAAGAACCTGTAAAAATTACATCAGTCGTTGGTGTAGGAGCATTTGCTGACCAAGAAGTACCATTCCATACTGTTGTATCTCCACATGAAATAGTAACATTATCTATAAATGCTCTTCCGCTAGTTGTAGCAATAGTTAAGGTTGATCCAATCGGAACATTCGAAAAATTTAACGATTTATTTTCAAAAGAACCTGAAGATAAGATAGCATTATATGTCACGGTTTGAGTTTGAGAACCCAATGTTACAGTAATATCTCCTTCCACACTACTCCATCCTTTAACAGCCAAAGAGACTGTAATATTTCCGGCAATATTTGATAAAACTTTAGAAGTAATAGATCCTGAAGAGCTTCCCGACCCTAATCTTATTGCACCACCTGCTGAATAAGCAGTATTTAATGTTGGAAAGTTAGAATTTCCGTTCCAGCTTGTTGAAGAACCTGAAGTACTTGTATTATTACCAGTAGTAATACTACTAAAATCTTCTCCAAAGCATGAACTACTCGCCAAAAATGTTTTAGTAAGGTTTAATGAGTTATAATTACTATTACCTACTTGGTTAGCTGTAATTAAAACTGATCCAGGAGATGAAAAAGTAAGAATATTACCCGACAAAGAAGCAATAGACGCATTCGATGAATTGTAAACAACCGGTAAACCTTGATCTGTTTGAGACGGTAAAGTAACTGAAGAAGTTAAGCTTAAATTTACACCTGTGTCTGTAAAGCCCGTCAATGTTTGATCCCCTTTAGTAATTGTAAAATTAAGTGTTGCCGGAGTTGAAGTACCCGCTCCATTTGTAGCAGTAATATCTGTTATAAAAGAACCTACTGCTGTAGGTGTTCCCGAAATAAGCCCACTAGTTGTATTTAATGACAACCCTGCTGGTAAACTACTTCCAGTAACTATAGCATAAGAATTCGGGTTTTCTGTTGCTTGAACATTTTGAGAAAACGCAGTTCCTATAGCTCCAGTGAATGATGAGGCTGTAACTATTGGTACAACAGTAGAGGCTGTTGTTATTGTAACAGATTTGATATAAATACTATTTGAAGAACAAGTAACATATACTTGAACATTCCCATTTACAGCAGACGAAGCTGTAAAAGTAGCCGTTTTATCGGTTGTTCCTCCCGAAGAAGGAGCCGTAATAGTAAATGTAGAACCAATCTGTGTACCTGAGTTTGCAGCTGCAGAGGCTGAAGAAACAGAATTTACTCTGATACTACCTGCTCCACTTGATACATTAGTAGAATAAACGACTTCCACTTTCGACACATTTGAAAAAGAAGGACTATTTCCGTATGCTCCAGAAGTACCAGAGGTAACTTGTATTCCTCTATTAGATATAAATCCATTTCCTGAATTACCAGCAGTCCAATTGGTAGGAGTTGCAGCCCAGTCTTTACTCGTGAAAGCATAAGTTGTTTGCGCCCATCCCCAGACCGAGAATAGAGCCATCAAAAACGCATACATCGTCCTTGACTTAGTTTGTAATTTTAAATTCATAATTATTTTTTTTTTCGTCTGACAAATCTAAACTTTTTCTAAATAATATTAATGAATGTTAAAATTACATGTATGTTAATTTTCAATTACTTGTAAAATAGAGTCATATTCAAAGCCTCTACTTAAAAGATATTTAATAGTCTTTGATTTTTTTTGATGATTCTGCAATCCTTTTAATTTACCCTCGTAATTTTCGTATATCTTATTTATTATGTTTAAATAATCATTTTCGTCAATTTCATCGAAACAGGTAGAGATTAGTTTTTCAGTAATACCTTTTTGCTTTAAATGCATTTTAATTTTTGTTTTCCCCCAGCTTTTGATATAAAATTTTCCACGAATATAACTTCTGGTAAATCTTTCTTCATTCAGATAATTTTCTTTCATCAAATACAAAAGAATTTCTTCTTTAGCTTCGGGGATCAAAACAAATTCCCGCATTTTTTGCTCAACCTCAGCATGACAACGATCCTGATACACACAATAGTTGACCAGTTTCTGTTTGGTTTCTTCAAAAGTGAAAAGTTTTTTTTCGGGTTGCATAGTTTAGTTGATAGTTGATAGTTGATAGTTGATAGTTGATAGTTGATAGTTGATAGTTCAAAATTACAATTTGCAAAAAAGAGGCGCAAAATATTTGCACCTCTTTTTGTTTTATATTGAAAAGCCAAAGCAAATTGCTATTAGCTAAAAGCAGTTCTTAATAATTGAACAAAGCTTTACCTTCCATCAATCCATTTACTTTTTTTCTAACATCGGCGATTACTTCTTCATTTTTAATGTTATCTACTACTTCAGAAATTAATTCTGCAATAGTATTCATATCATTTTCTTTAAGACCTCTTGTCGTAATAGCTGCAGTTCCCAACCTGATACCAGAAGTGGTGAACGGAGATTTATCATCAAACGGAACCATATTTTTATTACAAGTAATATCAGCTTTTACTAAAGCTTTTTCAGTTTCTTTTCCGTTTACTCCTTTATTTCTAAGGTCAACCAACATCAGGTGATTGTCTGTCCCTCCACTTACAATATCAAAACCTAAACCTACCATCGCTTTTGATAAAGCTTGCGCATTAGATTTAACTTGTTTTGCGTACGTCAAAAACTGATCATCAAGAGCTTCACCAAAGGCAATTGCTTTACCGGCAATTACGTGTTCCAACGGTCCACCTTGAATTCCTGGGAAAACAGCGCCGTCAAGAACCTGGCTCATCATTTTGATTTCACCTTTTGGAGTTTTGTGTCCGTAAGTATTTTCAAAATCTTTCCCCATCATGATCATTCCCCCTCTTGGACCTCTTAAAGTCTTGTGAGTCGTAGTTGTTACAACATGACAGTGCTCGAATGGAGAATTTAATAATCCTTTTGCTACCAAACCTGCAGGGTGTGCAATATCCGCCCAAAGTGTTGCTCCAATCTCATCTGCAACCTCTCTGAATTTTGCATAATCTAAATCTCTTGAATACGCCGAGAAACCAGCAATTAACATTTTTGGTCTTTCTCTCAACGCCACTTCTCTCATTTGATCATAATCGATCAAACCGGTTTCCTGCTGTACTCCGTAAGAAACTACATCATATTGGATTCCTGAAAAGTTGACTGCAGAACCGTGAGTAAGGTGACCTCCCATAGAAAGATCCATTCCCATGATTTTATCTCCAGGTTTCAAAACTGCTAAATAAATTGCTGCATTTGCCTGAGAACCAGAATGTGGCTGAACATTTACATAATCAACACCGAAAAGCTGTTTTGCTCTATCGATTGCCAATGTTTCAACCTCATCTACTACTTCACAACCTCCGTAATATCTTTTTCCCGGATATCCTTCTGCATATTTGTTGGTCAACACACTTCCCATCGCTTTCATCACATTTTCAGAAACAAAATTCTCTGAAGCAATAAGCTCTAATCCGTGGGATTGTCTTTCTCTTTCTTTTTCGATAAGGTCAAAAATAATGTCCATTTATTCTTAGATTTTTAGATTTTGAACCCCAAAAATACGGAATTTAGTATAGATTTAAGTATTTCTAATAATGATTTTTACACTTAAGTCTTTACTTTTTCAATTTAATTTTAATAGAATTTTCGCTTTAACCATAAACTGGCTTTTACCAATAAAATCAACACCGGAACTTCTACCAAAGGACCAATCACACCTACAAACGCCTGTGCAGAATGAATTCCGAAGACGGAAATAGCAACCGCAATCGCCAATTCAAAATTATTTCCTGTAGCAGTAAATGATATTGATGCATTTTTATCATAAGAAACATTCATTAATTTATTAATAAAAAAACTTACGAAAAACATCAATACAAAATAGATAACAAGAGGAATTGCTATTTTCAAAACATCCATCGGAAGTTCTACAATTTTATCGCCTTTTAAAGCAAACATCAGAACAATGGTGAATAACAAAGCATACAAAGTAACCGGAGAAATCTTTGGTACAAATTTTCGGTTGTACCATTCTACACCTTTTAATTTCACTAAAAAGTAACGTGTTAAAAATCCTGCTAAAAAAGGAATTCCGAGATAAATTAGAACGCTTTCCGTTACATCTTGCATTGGTACAGAAACATTGAAGTTTCCCAATCCTAATTTTTGCGGTAAAACATTGATGAACAACCACACAAAAAAGCTGTAAGAGAAAATTTGAAATACACTATTCAAGGCAACCAAAAATGCAGCATATTCCCGGTTTCCTTTTGCCAGATCATTCCAGACGATTACCATTGCGATGCATCTTGCCAAACCAATTAAGATCAAACCAATCATATAATCCGGATCATTTTTCAGGAAAATAATTGCAAGAACAAACATTAAAACAGGACCTACAACCCAATTGAGCAGCAATGAAAGTGATAATACTTTTTTATCTTTAAAAGCTAATGGCAAAAGAGAATAATCTACTTTTGCAAGCGGAGGATACATCATTAAAATTAACCCAACTGCTAACGGAATATTCGTACTTCCTACAGACAGCGAGTTGGTAACAGATGAAATATTTGGAAATAAAAAACCTAAACCAACTCCAATTGCCATTGCAAGAAAAATCCAAAGGGTAAGATACCGGTCGAGAAATTTGAGTTTGGGCTGCATCGAATTAATTTTTAATTAAAGAAAAAACATACAGACATTCCATTGCAATCTGATTGCTTCTTTCAGTGTATTTTTCGTCCTGAAGAATAGAATTGTCATAAGATTTTGGATCAAAATAGGTAGTTCCGATTCTCAAATCGCAACCCGGAATAAACGGACAGTTTTCATCAGCATCTCCACACGTCATCACTGCCACAAAGTTTTCTTTAGGTAAGCTTTCATCATCAATCGTTTTAGAAAAACAAAGATTCGATTTATTCTCTCCAAAAATAATTTCGTATTTCGGGTTGCTCGTTTCGTCTAATTTTTCCATTTGAAAACCTGCAGAGATCAATGCATTGATAGCGTTCTGATTGAAAGCTGTTGCTTCAGTTCCTGCAGAGAAAGTATTGATATTGAAACCATAAAAATCGGCAGCAGCTTTTGCCCAAACTTGTCCCAAATGACTTCGGCGGGAATTATGCGTGCAAACGTAAACCAAGTTAATTTCTTTGCCTGAGTTTAATTTCTCCTGAATATGACTGGCTAGTTTCTCTAACAAGCTTTTTCTTTCAGCATTGATTTCTTTAAAATTTTTACTGATAATTTCGCAACGGTTTTTGATAATTGAATTCATATTTTAATTAAATTTGAAATAATAAATACCCCAACAATGCGCCTGTCAACACGACAAATGCACTGTTGATTTTTTTAAATTGAAAAACTACAATTGCACTTATAACGGCAATTAAAACAGTTCGCCAATCAATGATGATTTCTTTTGTCATCGTAATACAAATGGCAGCAATAATAGCTACTGAAGAAATATTTACTGCATCTAAAAAAGCAGATAAACTTTTTGAATTTCTTAGTCTTTTCATCAAAGGATTTACCAATGCAACCAACACAAATGAAGGCAGAAAGATGGCAATCGTAGACAAAACCGCTCCCGAAATACCATTGATTTGATAGCCAATAAATGTGACGGATGAAAAAACAGGTCCGGGAGTAAATTGGCCAACTGCAATCGCATCTATCAACTGTTGTCGGGTTAAAAGTCCCGTTGCGACCAATTCTGTATCCAAAAAAGCGAACAACACATAACCGCTTCCGTACAAGATAGACCCGATTTTCAGGAAAATCCAAAACAAACGGATGTTGGTTTCAGAGAAAAAATTTTGATGAACAATTTGTAAAAATACAAGCGGAACAAAACTTTGCAGTGTACTCTTATTTTTAAAGTAAAAAAAAGCCAATGCCAATAAACCCGCCCCGAACATCAGATAGATTTCGCTGATACCAAATAAAGACAAAACCAACACGGCAATTCCTATAAATCCCAAGAAAAACGATTTGATAGATTTTTTAGCCAAAGGATAAACTGCACCAATAATAATGGCAATGATAGCCGGTTTGATGCCGTAAATCCAAGGTTGAATTTCCGGCAATGCTCCATAAGTTTTGTAGAGCCAGGCAAAAATCCCAGTGATGAAAACGGCTGGTAAAATGAAGCATAATCCGGCTATAATCAGTCCTTTCCAGCCCCCTTTATCGTAACCGATATGTATTGCCATTTCGGTGCTGTTGGGTCCTGGAATAAGATTGGTAGCACCCAACAAATCCAGAAAATGCTGGTCGCTCATCCAATTTCTTTTAGAAACTACTTCCTGTTGCATCATCGCGATATGTGCAGCAGGACCACCAAAACCGATGAAACCCAGTTTTAGAAAAAGTTTAGCGATTTCTTTTATTGGAACTTCATTAACTCCTTTAATACTCATTGCATTTATTTATTTTTTCTAAAACTGCAAAACACAAAATTCTGAACGGTATCAAAAGGCGTTTTGTGATCGATATTAATACATTCAGTTTTGTCGAAAAATTGATTAAAAACATTTGTTAATGTATGTTCTGAATATTGGCAAATATCAATACCACTACACTTTTTAGGACCTTCTTCTGAAAAAGTTCCAATCACTAAAACACCATTGTCTTTAATGTTTTTTGAAACAGTTGCTACATATTTTTCAACATCTTCTTTATCAGTCAAAAAATGAAAGGCAGCCCTGTCGTGCCAAAAGTCATATTGTTCTGTAGAATGAAAATGAGTCACATCCTCAACAACCCAATTAACCAACTGCGCTTTTTTGCCTAATCGCGCTTTAGCACGTTCAATAGCAGCTTCAGAAATATCTAGAACAGTAATGTTTTGATAATCTAATTTTAATAGATAATCTACAAAAAAACTATCCCCACCACCAACATCTATCATTTGGGCAGTTTTAGGAAGGTTCAATTTTTGAACAAAATCTAATGAAATTTCCGGTTTGGGTTGATACCAGCTCACTTCATTCAAAGATTTGGTTTGGTATATCTTTTCCCAATGATTTTTGCGATTAAATTCTTCCATAGTTTTATTACTTTAACAACATCCACTTCCGGGTTGACAAGAATTCTTTGAACTTGAAGTTAATTCTGATAAATTTTTCTTTTGCTTTTCTGAAGGAATTCCGCAAGCATCCTGTGCTAAGCAAGTTGTTGTTTTGTTGACCAATACAAAATGTTTCCCATTGAATTCCAAATCATATTTCCCGATGGTTTCAGCTTGATATTCCACCTCAATCTCTGAATCTTCTATTCCTAATTTTTCTTCGGAAAGTTTGATAATATGTAAAAGTTTCCCTGGTTTCAAACGATGCTCAAAATCATCTGCATCCCATAACTGGAAATTCACTGCTTTTTCTGATCGAATAACACCGCCACAATCAATAAAGTTTTTGGTAATTTGCCCAACTTCCGTTACGTGAAAATGTTCGGGTACAAAAGTTCCGTTTTCCAATTGAAATTCCACATTTTCTAATGACTGTAAAATTTCTTTAATCTTTGAAAGTTTCATATGGTTTATATTTAATTTAAATTGTAATATTGCTATATAACGATTATAATGAATATAAAAAATGCTTTTAACAGCATGATTCTGACTGTACATCTTGTGTAAAAAACAAACCTAACTCATTTTGAATTGTTTTCCAGACCTCATTATCAATACAGTAGCAAACAGATTTTCCTTCTATGGAACCTTTGATGATACCTATATTTTTCAATTCTTTTAAATGTTGCGAAATAGTAGCCTGCGCCAAACCTAGTTCTTCAACTAAATCATTGCAAATACACGCTTTTTGATTGATAATATGCTGTAGAATCGCAATCCTTGCAGGATGACCCAAAACTTTAAAAAGCGTTGCCAATCTATTTTGCTTTTCGCTAAAAATCTCAGTCTTTGTAAGTCCCATCTTCTTATTTTAATATTGCAATATTACGATAATAAATTTATTACAGAAAATAAATTATAAATTTTAACTTTAGGACAAGCAAAATTCATAAAAAGTTAATATCAGGATTTAGTTATAATGAAAATGATATATTTGCATATCTTAAAAAGAAAAAATTGTCTGAAATTATGGGAAAGAAAAAATATAAAAAACAATTAATCAACACTTTGAAAGCTCTTGGCAAATCTGAACATTTAATCCTGGAAAACATGACCGACCTTATGTTGAAAGGAGAATTAAAGAAAAGTAAAATAGAGTTTAAAAACGGTGATACATTTAGTTTTAAAGATAATATTTTTGATTACAGCGAAGATAAAAACATCAGAAAACTGGCAAAACTTCGCAGAGAAATGTTGATCACCATGAATAAAATCGTGGCAAAAAATGAGTTTAAAGACAAAGAAATTAAGTTTCTAAGCTAAGGTTAGACTATATTTTCAAATAAATTTAAAAAACGAGAGTCCTGAAATATCAGGACTTTTGCATTATTTGAAACGAAATTATTTGTTTGCTTTTTTATTTGTTTGCCAAATCCATTAATTGAAAACAGAGATTATCAATATTTCCCATCTGAGGATTGAAAGCTGAGACATTTGATAAAATAATTACAGCATTTCTATTTTCAATATCAAAAGCCAAAGATGAAGAATATCCTGCTGTTCCACCATTATGCCATAAAAATTCGTTGTTTGTTTTATTTTTTAAAATATGCCAACCTAATCCGATTTTCATTTTTTCATTAATAGTGAAACTAGGTTTCCTTGTTAATGAAAGTTCTGCATTTTTAGCATTAAACTGAGCTTTTATAAATTTTGATAAATCTTCTGTCGTAGACAAAATTCCGCCACCACCAAACAAAGCATCAAAATCCCAATTGGAAACTTTTTCACCATTTGCATTTAGCCCGTTGATGAGTTTATCTTTCAGATTTTCAGAGCTTGTATAAGAATTGTTCATTCTATACTTTTCAAAAATTCTTTTTTGTAGCAACCACTGAAAAGATGTTTTCTGACTTAATCCAAGTGTATATCCTAATAATCCGGCTCCTAAATTTGAATATTCATATTTCATCAAAGGATCATTTTCCAATTTCAAATTATTCTTAAGATAAACCTCAATTTCTTTTTTACCATAATTTTTGTACGGATTGCTTTCGTTGGATAAATCCAGATTATCAGGAAGACGTGGCAAACCCGAAGTATGATTGGCTAAACTCTGAAAACTTATTTTGATATTTCCTTTAAACGAAAAAGAATAATACGAATTAATATTATCGTTTAAATTTATCTTGCCATCTTCTACCAACGAAGCCAAGACTGTAGAAGTAAAAGTTTTAGTAATAGAACCTATTTCAAAAATTTTATTCTCATTTTTGCTGCTTTTTATTGTGTCATTTTGCTTAACAACTCCATAGAAATGAGTTTTTCCATTTTCAATGACCGCAATTGAAAGCTGTGTATTATTTGGAAAATTTTTCACATTTGAAAATACGGTTTCCTCTATGTTTTTAGGGAAATCATGTAAAGCATTTATAGACTTATTATCTGTCTCAACATTACTTTCTTTTGGCTCTTCATAAGGTTTAACAAAAAATCCGTTGATTTTATTTTTGTCATCCAAGGAAATATTAACCGACAAGACAGCTTTTTCAAACTTGGTTTTGTAAACAGCGTATGTTTGTTGATTAGCGATAAATTCTTTGCTTTCTATTTTACCAACCTGAAGTTTTAAATCTGTTAAAAACTGTTTTGTATTTTCAAGAGGTAAAGCGTTTCTCATTTCAGGTGAGAAACTATTAAAAACTTCGTCATAATTTCCCAAATTATAATTACTCTGAAAAAGATCAATCGCGCTTTTATAGTATGCTGATTGAGCAAAAAACAGACTCGTCATAAAGCTTAGAAGTAAAAAGGAAAACACCCTCTTCATATTTAATTTATCAGCTTTTAAAGTTTATTATTTCTTCGCTTTTTCTTTCAGTTCTTCTTTATCTTTATCTGAAGGATTCCAAACTTTTACATCAGAGTTTTTATCAATACCTGAAAGAATCTGTACATTGATTCCGTCACTTGCTCCTAATTTTACATAGACTTTCTTAAACTTTCCGTCTTTTTGCTTTACCTCAACAAAAGGAACGTCTTTTCCGTTTTTCTTTTCATATTGAATTAAAGACTCGTCCAAAAGCAATGCATTTTTCTGAGAGCTCATTACGATTTCCCCGTTGGCAGAAAAACCAGCTCTGATATATTCGTTATTCGGGTTGTTTACGTCTCCTTCTACAGGGAATTTTATGGTCCCGTTGGTATCTTTTCCTTTTGGTGCAATCATCGTAAGTTTCCCTGGAAATGTTTTATTCTGCAAAGCTCCGATCACAATTTTCATATCCATTCCTTGTTTCAGCTTTCCGGCTTGAGCCTCATCAATTTCTCCCTGAAAGATCAATGAATTCAAATCTGCAATAGAACAAATCGTTGTTCCTGCGTTGAAAGAGTTGGCTTCAATTACCTGACTTCCTACTTTTACTGGAACTTCAAGTACAGTTCCCGCAGCTTTAGAACGGATTTGTGTCGTTGCTAAATTTTGTAGTTCCGGAGTAGCCCCTGTTTTCACAATCTGTAATCTCTTTTGTGCAGTCTGAAGCTGCTGATTGGCATTTTTCAAACCTTGCTGCTGAGAATATAGCTGTTGTTGAGAATTCAAATATTCTTGTTTTGAAATCACACCCTGGCTGAATAATTTTTGTTGCATGGCAAATTGCTTCTGCATATTATCAACATTCATTTTTGCATTGCTGATCTGAAGTTGAGAATTTAAAACCTCCTGTTGTGCATTGTTTACTTCTGCAATATTCGGAATAATTCTTACCGTTGCAATAAGCTGTCCTGCCTCTACTCTATCTCCCTCATCAACCAAAATTTTATCGATAATCCCCGCAATGTTTGGTTTAATTTCGATTTCTTCTTTAGGAACAATTTTTCCTGTCGCCATCACTTTATCTTCCATATTCTGAATGGAAGGTTTTCTCGTAAGGAAAGCTTCACTTTGCTTGGAATTTGATTTTACAACATAACTTATTCCTGAAATCAGCGCTATAGCAAACAAAAGCCCCAAAAAGATGTAAATGCCTTTTTTCCAGGTAAATTTCTTTTTCATATGTAAATTTTTATTTTTTTATGGTTATATGTAATCACTTACGATTTCATATGTCTAGTTTATTTAATTCTTTTTTAGATGTCAGATAATAGAAGTCAGATATTAAACTTTAAATGTTTAATCTTTGTTTAAACTCATGATTCTCAACTTATAATTCATAATTATTCACTTCTTAATGCTTCGATTGGTCGTATTTTAACCGCTCTCTGTGCAGGAATCATTCCGATAATCAAACCTAAAACAACCATCACCGCCATTGCACTGAAAACATTTCCGTAGTTTACTGTTGGATTATAAAATGGAAAATCGTCCTGATTTTGAGTCAGCGTATTTGCAATCATCAAAACAAAAATTCCGAAAATAAATCCGAGTAAACCAGAACTTAACGTAATTACTACACTTTCCAACAGAATCTGGTTTCTCACTTCTGAAGGTTTTGCACCTAAAGCTCTTCTAATACCAATTTCTTTCGTTCTTTCTTTTACCGTAATCAACAAGATATTTGAGATAGCGATAACTCCGGCAAGAATCGTTAATGTTCCTACAATGATGGTTAAAAGCTGCATTCCGCTAAGGAAACCAGTCAGTTTTTTAAATTCTTTACCGAGATTAAAACTTCCGAAAGCATTCGTATCTTCCGGTGAAACCTTATTTTTCTTTTTCAGCTCGTCTTTTACTTTATCTTCTACGAAATTTACATCTGCATTCGGCTTGCTTACAATCGCAAAAACATCCACATTGTCTCCGTCATTAAATATTTTGGTGAATGTCGAAAGTGGGATAAAAACAGTTTGGTCATTATCCATTCCGCCTCCTTTTTTTACTCTGAAAACTCCGATTACATTAAAAAAAATTCCTTTTACATTGATTGATTTTCCAATCGGATTTTCGTTCTTTTTAGAATCAAAAAAATTCTTGTAAACCTCTTCACCGATGACGGCTACATTTTTATTTTGCGAAACATCCGCATCGTTAAGATATCTTCCGTAAATCAGTTTTTTCTCTGAAATTTTATTCCCGATCGGATAATCTCCGTTTAAATTATACGTCGCAGTTTTTCCGTTTCTCGACATTTGTTCGCCTGCAGTTCCGAAATTACCTCTTGAGTTTTTGGGAGAAATATACTCTATTTCGTTCACTTTTCGCTGCAGCATATCGATATCCTGAAGCTTCAAATCCATTGCTCTTCCTTTCGGAAAACCTTCGTACGGAATTGATGTACTCTGTGCCCAAAGAAAAATAGAATTGGTCGCAAATCCCGAAAACAATTTATCAAAACCATTTTCCATTCCTTTTGCTGAACCCAGTAAAACCACATAAAGGAACATTCCCCAACCCACGCCAATCATGGTAAGAAACGTACGAAGCTTATTATTCTTGAGTGAATAATAAATCTCCTGCCATGTATCTTTTTTAAATAAAATGTTCACTTTGTTAAGTTATAAGTTATTAATTATGAGTTAGAAGTTTCATTTTCAAATTAACCCATGATCTAATTTTCAAATTGAATTATTCTGTTCTTAATGCTTCAATCGGTTTAATTTTTGAAGCTCTGTAAGCAGGAACAAATCCTGCAATCAAACCTGAAAATACCAAAGCAATAAATGCTGCAATAATTTCAAACCAACCTACACTTGGATTTTTAATAAAATATTCTTCTAAATTATCTCCTATTAAATTTAAAGCTAAAACTCCCAATCCAACTCCTACAAATCCTGAAACAACGGTAATCACAACGCTTTCCTGAACAATCAATGCGACAATACTTCCCGGTTTTGCACCGATGGCTTTTCGCACACCGATTTCTTTGGTTCGCTCTTTTACGATATAAACCATGATGTTGCTGATTCCGATAATTCCTGCCAATAAAGTTCCAATACCGATAAAACCTACAATCCCGGTAAGAACAGCCATAAATGTAAAAGTGTCGCTCATGTTTTGGGCGTTGTTCCATACCCGAACTCCATTTTCGTCATCAGGAGAAACATTTTTTCTGGCTTTTAAGCGACTTTTAAGTTCATCACCATATTTTATTGCCTGTTCCGGATTCAAGTTTTCATTATAAGCGATATACACCGTACTCACCGTATCTGAACCTTTTTTCATTTGCTGCAAAGTGGTAATCGGAATAGAAATATGTCTTTCATCCCAGTCTCCGCCATCATCAGAAAAAACACCGACTATTTTAAACATCGTCCCGTTGATATCTAAATCTTTTCCAACCGGGCTTCCGTTTTTAATCAAATCCCGCTGTACCATTCTACCAATAACCGCAACATTTTGTTTACGCTGCAAATCCATCGGTGAAAGATAGCGACCTTCCAACATTTTGCGGTTTTCAATATATTTTTCTTCGGTATCGGCTCCGTTAATCTGATAATTACCGCTTTCTTTGCCGTATTTTACCATCAAATTTGCTGTATACCTTGGAGATGAATATCCTACTTTTTCTTTATCGTTATTAACCAAGAAATCGTAATCATCATTATCCATTGTTACTTGTCGGTCAGACTGCAAACCATTGTAAGCAATCGTTGTTTTCCCTGTAAAAATAGAAATCAGGTTTTGGGCATCTCTTGCAAAACCTTCGGTGAAAGCATTCTGCAAACCTTTACCAATTCCGAAAAGAACAATAAAAATAAACAGACCCAAAGCCACGGTAAAGCCCGAAAGCACCGTTCGCAATACATTACTGCGAATTGAACTGAATATTTCCTGCCAACGATCTAGGTCAAACATATTTTTTGGTTTGAAGCGGGAAGATGGATGATAGAAGTGTCCATACTTACCGCTGATTTTTTATTTAATTTTAAAAGTAAATTTTCACTTTTTTCTCAATCACAACTGTGAGATATTTTGATTGGAACGCTGCAATACACTTCAAGCACCCAGCTTCCAACATCCAGCCTATCTACAAAACGATTTGTTTTATAAACTCATCACTTTCTATAATTCCATCTCGTAAGATGACGTTTCTTTTGGTTTGAGCGGCAACATCAGGTTCGTGCGTTACAACGATGATTGTTTTACCTTCGTTGTTGATATCCTGAAGCAGCTTCATAATATCATGCGTGGTTTTTGAATCTAATGCTCCGGTCGGCTCATCTGCAAGAATTACTTTTGGATCCGTAATTAATGCTCTTGCAATGGCAACTCTCTGCTTTTGTCCACCCGAAAGTTCATTCGGTAAATGATTTGCCCACTGTGCCAATCCTACTTTCTCCAAATATTCTAAAGCCTTCTGATTTCTTTCTTTTCTTGAAACATTTTGATAGTATAAAGGAAGCGCTACATTTTCTATAGCAGTTTTGTACCCAATCAAATTGAAAGACTGAAATACAAATCCCAGAAATTTCGAACGGTATTCTGCGGCTTTCACTTCATTTAAATGCTCGATAGGAATTCCATCCAACTCATAAGTACCGGAATCTTTTTCATCCAAAATTCCGATAATATTCAGTAAAGTTGATTTTCCGGAACCTGAACTTCCCATAATAGAGACAAATTCACCTTCAGAGATATTGAGGTTAATTCCTTTGAGAACGTGCAGTTTACTCTTGCCCGTATCGTATGATTTATTGAGATCCTGAATTACTAACATTAAGCTTTGGATGTTTTATGTCTTATAAGTAGTTGCTATTATCATTTTGTTACAAGATTAAAAAAATCTTTTCAATTTATGCTTGTTTAACACATAACTATTTATATTACAATAATTTAAAAACAATCGTTTAATTAAAACCAACGCCAACAATTTGTTTCTACTGCTTAACTTCCTCTAATCCAATGGCAAAGGGAGTTTCATGTAAATGTGGAAAACTTTTAAGGTTAAAAGTCAGTCAATTAGTCTTTACCCCTTTTAAAATCAGTCTTCATTTTCTAACTTTGTAGGTAGATTCTTAGAGAAGATAATTATTGATTAAGATTAAAAAATCACTTTATTAACTTTCAAAAAATCAAATACTTATCGTTTCAATGGTTGTATTTGCAGAATTCTACTTTTTACAAAAACAAAAGACATAAAAATTATAATATGGGAATTTTCGATAAAAGAGTAAGTTATAAGCCATTTGAGTACCCTGAAGTTCTTCAGTTTACAGAAGCCATCAACAAATCATTTTGGGTACACTCTGAAGTAGATTTCACGGCAGACGTTCAGGATTTTCAGTCGCAGCTTGAGCCGCACGAAAAAAATGCTGTAAAAAATGCACTTTTAGCGATTGCCCAGATTGAAGTTTCAGTAAAGACTTTCTGGGGAAATCTTTACAACCACATGCCAAAACCTGAACTTAACGGTCTTGGAGCAACTTTTGCAGAATGCGAATTCCGTCATTCTGAGGCATACTCGCGTTTGCTTGAAGTGTTGGGTTATAATGAAGCGTTTACACACGTTGTAGAAGTTCCGGCTCTTAAAAAGAGAATCGACTTCTTATCAAACGTATTGAAGCATGCCAATTCTACCACTCCAAAAGAGTATGTGTCTTCTCTTTTGTTATTCAGTATTTTGATTGAGAACGTATCGCTTTTCTCACAATTTGCAATCATTCTTTCTTTCACAAGATTTAAAGGATACATGAAAAATGTTTCCAATATTATTGCTTGGACTTCTATTGATGAGCAGATTCACGCCAATGCAGGAATTTATCTGATCAATAAAATCCGTGAAGAGCAACCTGATCTTTTGACAGATTCTGATATTGAAGATATTTATACTTTGGTTGACCAATCGATCGAATTGGAAGGTGAAATCATCGAATGGATTTTTGAATTGGGTGAATTTAATTTTTTCACCAAAGAAGATTTGCTAAACTTCATGAAATACCGTGTTGACGACAGTTTAAAGAAAATCAACATGGCAACTCGTTACAACATCACTCCAGAGCAATACAGACCAATGGTTTGGTTCGAAGAGGAAGTTTTTGCGAACTCTATGGACGATTTCTTTGCAAAAAGACCTGTAGATTATACGAAGCACGATAAGAGTATTACGGCGAACGATTTGTTTTAGACAAAATGTCAAGAAATTATTTTGCCTCACGTGATTCCTTATATGAGACATTACATGAAAAAATAAAACCTAATTATGAGGTTTTGTATGATGACTTAAGGAGTCTTGATATTGGTTCATTTTTTCTATCCAGAGAATTTAAATCATTGATGATTGAAAATAATTATTACGAAATTTGGTGTAATATTCTAAATGATGTAGAAAAGACTAGTAACATCATATCTCTTATAACTAATGAAGAGAAAGCAGATTCGGAAAAAGCTTTTATAAGATTAGTCAATAAAATTGACGATTTGAAAATTCAAAATATTGTAACTAAAATAATAAAAACTTTCATCTCAAATAGCTCTTACAAAGATTTTAGTATTATTATAGGAGATATCCAGCTTTTAAAATTTTCTAGTGAAAACATTGAGATTATTAAAAATGTCGTAACGAAAAATGCAGAGAAAATTAATTTGAATGTTTTAGAACCAAATATAATAATGAAAACAACATCGAAAGAGGAAAACAAAAAAGTATTTATTGTTCATGGACATAATGATACATTAAAGTTAGATGTTGCAAGAACATTAGAAAAATTAAAATTACAACCAATAATTCTTCATGAACAGAGCAATAACGGAAAAACTATAATTGAAAAGTTTGAAAAATTTTCCGACGTCGCTTTTGCCATAATTTTATTAACAGCTGATGATTTAGGTAACTCTAAAAATACGCAAAATCTAAATAAAAGAGCTAGGCAAAATGTTATATTTGAATTAGGATATTTTATAGGAAAGCTCGGAAGAGAAAATGTAATGACGTTACAAGAGGAAGGAGTTGAAACTCCAAATGACATTTCAGGTGTTGTCTATACTCCATTTGATTCATTTGGAAATTGGAAAACCGAACTTGCTAAAGAATTAAAATCCGCAGGTTTCAAAATTGATATGAATAATCTTTTTTGAAAATAAAGATTGCTTCGTTCCTCGCAATGACCAAAAAATAAAATAATGATCAATGTAATTGTAACTTATACCGTAAAACCTGAATTTGTTTCTGAAAACAAAAGCAATATTCAGAAGTTTTTGAATGATTTTAAAAATTTAGATCAGTCAAAATTCGAGTATAAAGTTTTTGTAAAAGAAGGCGGTGTTACGTTTGTTCATTTTTCAAATTATGAAAATGAAGAAGTGCAGAATATGGTTTTAAATATTCCGTCCTTCAAAGAATTTCAGAGATTAAGAGACGAAAGCGGTCTTAATGATTCTCATAAAGTAGAGTTTTTAAAGTCTGTTGGTGTTGAATAAATAAAATAGAGGCGCGAGCGAAGCGAGCGCCGAAACAGTTAGTATTAGCGATGTCATGCTGAGCGGAGTCGAAGCATCTAACAAAATAGAGATTGCTTCGTTCCTCGGAAATCGAAGATTCGGCGTAGCCAATGACAAATTGAAAATATCAATAGGAATGAAGAATCTCAAGCTTAATATTCTTAAAACCTAAACTGATCTTAATTGTTAAATTTTAAAACATTAAGATGGAGTTAAAAAATTAAGATTATTAAGAGATTGCTTCCTTCCTTTCCTCACAATGACAAGGCTCAGAAGTAAAGAAAACAAACCGTTGTCTTAGCCCTGATTGAGCGGCGTGTCTGAGCTCTTTTTGTTATTGTGACGGACAACTCATTCAACGGATTGCTTCAATTTGTTCGCAATGACAAAAAAGCGAGTAGCGAAAGCAGGTAGAAAATTGAGGAAAAGCACAAAACGTGATGCTCCTAAAAAATAAAAAATCAATGTACAACGTACATTTTACAATATAAATGAACATGGAAGAACAAAATACAAATATCTGGTGGCTCAACGAAGAATCTGAGCAAATGTTGAACAGAGGTTACCTTCTGAAAGGAGAAACCGTAGACGGAGCTATCGACAGAATCACCACTGCCGCTGCAAAAAGATTATACAAACCTGAATTACAGCCTGCTTTCAAAGAAATGATCACCAAAGGATGGATCAGTTTTTCTTCTCCGGTCTGGGCAAATATGGGAACACAGAGAGGTCTTCCAATCTCTTGTTTCAACGTACATATTCCAGATAGCATTGAAGGAATTACCCACAAAATGGGTGAAGTGATCATGCAGACAAAAATCGGAGGCGGAACTTCAGGATATTTCGGGGAACTTCGTAATAGAGGAACTGCCGTAACCGACAACGGAAAATCTTCAGGAGCTGTTTCTTTTATGAAATTGTTTGATACAGCGATGGATGTCGTTTCTCAAGGCGGTGTAAGAAGAGGTGCTTTTGCAGCTTACTTGGATATTGACCACGGAGATATTGAAGAATTTTTATCAATCAAAGACATTGGAAGCCCGATTCAGAATCTATTTACCGGAATTTGTGTTCCTGATTACTGGATGCAGGATATGATTGACGGTGATATGGATAAACGTAAAATCTGGGCAAGAGTTTTGGAAAGTCGTCAGCAAAAAGGTTTACCATACATTTTCTTTACCGACAACGTTAACAGAAACAAACCACAAGTTTATAAAGATTTAGGATTAACGGTAAATGCGAGTAATCTTTGCTCGGAAATAATGCTTCCTTCGACAAGAGAAGAGTCTTTCATCTGCTGTCTTTCTTCTATGAATTTAGAATTATACGACGAGTGGAAAGATACTGATGCTGTAAAATTGGCTATTTATTTCTTAGACGCTGTTTTATCTGAATTTATTGAAAAAACAGAAGGAAACTATTACCTTCAGGGAGCAAGAAACTTCGCAATGCGTCACAGAGCGCTTGGTTTGGGAGTTTTAGGTTACCATTCTTATCTTCAGAAAAACATGATTCCGTTTGAAAGTTTTGAGGCGACTCAGTTCAATGCAAGAGCTTTCAGAAGAATTAAAGAACAAGCTGATATCGCAACAAGAGAATTGGCAAATATCTATGGAGAACCAGACTTGTTAAAAGGTTATGGAATCCGTAATACAACGACCATGGCAATTGCTCCTACAACTTCCAGTTCGGCAATTTTGGGACAGACTTCTCCAGGAATTGAGCCGTTTGCTTCTAATTATTACAAGGCAGGTTTAGCAAAAGGAAACTTTATGCGTAAGAATAAATATCTTGCTAAATTGTTGGAAGAAAAAGGTCTTGACAATGAAGATACCTGGAGAACAATAATGCTAAACCACGGTTCGGTACAGCATTTAAGTGAACTGACTGACGAAGAAAAAGCAGTATTCAAAACCTTCAAAGAAATTTCTCCAATGGAGATTATTTCTCAGGCTGCACAAAGACAGCAATACATCGATCAGGCTCAGTCTCTAAACCTACAGATTCCTTCAACAATGCCTGTAAAAGACGTAAACTATCTTTACATCGAAGCTTGGAAAAAAGGAGTGAAAACTTTGTATTACCAAAGAAGTTCGTCTGTTTCTAAGGAAATGATGGTAAATTTTGTGAGCTGTTCGGCTTGTGAAGCTTAAAAAAGAGCCAAGTAAAAAGTAATAAGAGCCCAGTTAGGCTGTGAATATATTTAAAACCGTAGAATTTTTCTGCGGTTTTTTATTTTAAATAAAATGTAAAATAAACTTTACAATATGTAAAATATTTTTTACATTTGATTAATAAAAAATTATAAACATGAATACATTACAACTTTTACCAAATCATTTCAAAAAAATAGGTTGGCTTATTTTTATTCCCTCATTAATTTCAGGAATAGTTTCATTAACGGGAATTATTAATTTCCCAGACATTTCGTTACCTGTATTTTATAATTCTGGTTTTCCTTTGAGTAGTGAAGAATCCGGATTATTTAAAAATACAGAAATAGATCTTTTTCCAAATCTTTTTGGAATTTTAATTATCATCGGCGGCATAATGGTAGGATTTTCAAAGGAGACAATCGAAGATGAGTACATCTCAAGTTTAAGACTGAAATCTGTATTTTGGAGCTTAATAATCACCTACTCTATCGTTTTAATCTTATTTTTAACCATATTTGGAACATTATTCTTCACCGCCATGATTTTGATTATATTTTTACCTTTGGTACTTTATATTTTCAGATTTAATTATTTATTGCTTAAAAAATGAAAAATACCATTAAAATAGAAAGAGCTTTAAAGAATATAACTCAGGAAGATTTGGCAAAAAAAATCGGAGTTTCACGACAGACCATCAATGCCATGGAAGCCGGAAAATATGTTCCCTCAACAGTTTTAGCATTGAAAATTTCAAAATATTTCGATAAAAAAGTGGAAGATATTTTTGAGCTGGAAGATGGGGAGTGATTATAAATTGTAGTAAATTAGTTTTATTTTAAATTGATGAAAAAACTCTTTATAATCGTAATGATTTTTGTAATACACATTTCATATTCTCAATCTAAAATATATGCATTTGTAGGTAAGAAAATTTCTGTCGAAAGAGTAAAATCTGAAAACAATTTTAACTTAAAATATAAAAATGTTTACAAGGTGGAACAGTCTTTTGATGAAGAGATTAAGTCAGACACTCTTGTTTTTAATTCTTACACACACATGAATCAAATTCAATACTCTGTTTATGATTACGCTATTATCTACCTTGTCAAAAAAGAAACTGGTGAATTGATTCATAGGCGAACCTATTATACGCCAATAATTTTAAATAAAAATGGAATATGGTATGGTTTTGATTCGTCAGATGAGAATACTGATGAATATGAAATCGTGAATAATGAGCATCTTAATATCAGAAAAAATCTCGTGATTGGAAAGAAAGTTTTCCGAGAAAAAATAAAGAAAAAATGGCTTATTAATGCTTTTTATCCAAAAAAATTCTTTTCACAAATTGGTATTAACAAAGTTGAAATTAAATATCTCAAATCAGCAGAAAAACTTTTTAAATCTAATTAGATTTACTACTTTTAATATTCCACAAAATTTAATCAACAGTTATGAAATTCGGACAAGTAGAAGACCCTTCAAAAATAGATTTTACCTTACCAAAAGATCATTCCAAAACCAAAGAAATTTTAAACCAAAACAAAAAAGGATTGGAAAACGTTTCTATTGGCTGTGCAAAATGGAACAAGACCGATCTTAAAGGCTTTTATCCGAAAGGAACAAAGGATGAATTGACGTATTACGCCACACAATTTAATTCCATCGAACTAAACGCTACTTTCTATGGAATGCCAAGTTCTGAACAGGTTTTAACGTGGAAAGAAAAAACACCAGAAAATTTCAAGTTTTTTCCAAAAATAACCAATACGGTTTCGCATTTCAGAAGACTTTTGAATATTGATGATGTTGTAACGCAGTTTGCAACAGCTGTTTTGAATTTTGATGAAAAATTAGGAATGGTTTTTCTACAGCTTCATGATAATTTTAAACCAAAAGATTACGAAAGGCTTGAACAGTTTGTGAATAAATGGCCCAAAGAAGTTCCTTTAGCCATCGAACTCAGAAATACGGAATGGTTTACTGATGAAGAAATTCTCGATAAAACCTGTGATCTTTTTGAGCAAAATAATATTACCAACATTATTGTAGATACAGCAGGAAGACGAGATATGCTCCACATGAGATTGACAACTCCAAATGCTTTTATTCGTTATGTTGGTGCTAATCATGAGACAGATTATGTCCGCCTGGAAGATTGGTTAGACAGATTGACAACGTGGAAAAAAGAAGGTCTTCAGAATGTGTATTTTTTCGTTCATCAAAATATCGAAAAAGCATCACCACTTCTTTCAGCTTATTTTATTGAAAAGATGAATGAAGCATGGAAAACCGATCTTCAGGTTCCGAAAATGGGGCAGGAAAATATGCCTAGTTTGTTTTAAAATTATTTCTTTCTGACCAGTAAAACGAAATTCAGGAACAGTAAAAGAAAACAAAGCGTTACCCAGATTCCCATCAGCATATTTTGGTAATTGTCTTCTTCTATTTCTTTTTTTGCTATTGCAGAAAGTTTTTCGCTTTGGTTGATGTAATTTTGTACTTCAATCATCTGATCCATATTTTTATTGGGAACAGAATGTTGGGAAAAATAAACCAGATTTTTTTTGCCTAAGTATCCTGCAATCCAGTATTCATCAGATTTAGTCATTTTTAGATACTCGATTCTGTAATATTCGGGACGTATTTTTCCGATATGCTTAGTTTCTAAAGGTGTATTTTTATCAAGATTATTGACATTGATGACATAAAAATCAAGGGGTTGCGGAAGTTTGTTAATAACCTGCAATGACAATGAATTGCTTACAACCCGTATCACTGATTTTTTGATAAACCAATACGCAAAAACTGAGACTGCAAAAACAACACTTGCAATCCTGAAAAGTTTAGCCAATTGACCCAACTTTCCTTTTTTCAGTTTTGAAAAAATAAGCGAGAAAACAAGTGAAAGAAAAATAACAAAAATGATAAATCCCATAAGTGCAAAGATACTTATTTAAAGATTATTGATGAGATTCTTAATCTACATTCCATTCTTTCATAAACTGGTCGAGGAAAGTCAGCATAAACTGATGTCTTTCTTCGGCTATTTTTTTACCTTCATTCGTATTCATCAAATCTTTCAAAAGCAAAAGTTTTTCGTAGAAATGATTAATCGTTGTTCCGTTTGATTTTTTATACTCTTCTTTAGACATATTCAGTTTTGGATGAATATCAGGATGATACATCAGATTATTTTTAAAACCACCGAAATTAAAAGTTCTTGCAACCCCAATAGCACCAATAGCATCAATTCTGTCGGCATCTTGTACTACTTTAAGTTCAACCGGTAATTCTTGAGGTGCTTCTCCTCTATTTTTAAATGAAATATTCTGAATTACAAATAAAACCTGCAGAATGACTTCTTCAGAAACATTCTGACTTTCTAAAAACTCTCTTGAAATTTTTAAAGCTAAAGTTTCATCTCCATTATGGAATTTAGGATCGGCAATATCATGCAATAAAGCAGAAAGTTCTACAACTTCAAGATTACAATCCTCGGTCTGAGCAATTTTCTTAGATAGTTTCCAGACTCTTTCAATGTGGAACCAATCGTGACCAGCTTCTGCTCCTTCTAGTTTTTCTTTTACGAATTGTATTGTGTTTTGTATGATGTTGCTCATTTTTGAATTTTGATATAATTTATTTTTAAACCACCCCGTCAAAAATTCTTTCAAATTTTCGCCACCCCTCCAAAGGAGGGGAATTTTAATCGCTTAATTTTTAATTTCGTTCAAAATAATATTCCAAAGTTTTTTATTATAACTTCTGAAGAAATTAACGTGTCCGATTTCACCTTTTTCTGATTCTGAAGTCTTTAAAAGTCTATAATCAGGCTTCAGATTAGAATAAACATCATTAAGTAGATTTTTCACTCCTTTATCGGTTAGCCAAACATCATCTTCAGCGTATAAAACCAAGACTTTTTGGTTTAATTCTTTTGAATAATCTTTAGTTTTAAGCAATAATTTTCCGGTAGATTTTCTGTTCAAAATTAAGGTTCTCCAGTCATAAGCGCAATTTTTTGGAAGACTTTCTCCCAATCCAAACCAATGTGCTGGAAAATAACCCAATAGCTCTGTAAAAAAAGGCTGTGCAAATCCGAAACCGAAAAATGCCTCCAGTTTTGTATTCCATTTTAGGTTTCCAATGAAAGCATTTTGAGTCGCAACGAAAATAAATCGTTCAAATATTTTAGAATTTTCATTCATCCCTACGATTAATGCGCCGACAGAGTGCCCCAGGCAAAACTTTTGATAATTTGGATAAGTTTTAATAATAAATTCTGTGAGTGTTTTAAAATCTTTATTTCCCCAAGTTCGCATTGAGGCTTTAAAATTTCTCATTTTTTCAGGTTTTGAAAGCCCTATACCACGATAATCATAAGTAATGACAGTAAACCCCTTTTCTGCAAAAAATTGGGCAAAAGAAAAGTAAACCTGTTGCTTTACTCCCGTTGCAGAATTGATTAGAATAATTTTATCATTAGATTTTTCAGGTTTAAAGAGATGGGTGGTCAGTTGACATTGATCTTTTGTGGTAAGTATCAGTTTTTCCATGGGAACGTAATAAAAAAATCCACATCAAATGTGGAAATTTTTGTTTTATAAATCTCTATTTAAAAGATTTTTCAATATGCATTAAATAAAATCTACATCAAATCTTTAAGGTAAGGAAGCGCCATTTGTGCTCCTTTTCCCAAAGAAACTTTTGAAGAAACCAGATTACCGAATTTCACACAATCTTCAATGGTATTTTTATGACACAATGCCACTGCGAAACCAGATGTAAAAGCATCTCCCATTCCCATTTTGTAGACCATACTTTCATTTTCGTTCCGGAAATATTTCATTGCAGCTCCGTCATAATAAATCGTAGAATTGGTTTCGTCTCTTACGAAAAGCTTATTGAAATATTTTTTAAGAATTTCTTCTCTTTTGTCTTCTCCAAAAATAATAGAAAGTTCATTGCTTCGGGCTATAATAAAATCAACATCATCTAAGATTTGTTCATCTAATCTTGTCCCCGGAGATGCATACAACCCTACCATTTTACCAAGACTTTTTGCTTTTTTTACTGTATATTCAATAACCTCCATCGGTATTTCCAGCTGCAAAAGAACAATAGATGATGAATGAATATATCTTTCAGCATCATCAATTTGCTTTACCGTTAATTTTTTATTGGCCGCAGAATCTACTACAACAGAAAAATCTCCATTACAGCTCGTTACATAAGCAATCCCTGTAGCTTCCTGATCTGTTTCGTAAACAAAACCTACATTTACGTTTTCATTGACCAAGTTTCGCATGATCTGCTGCCCCAAAGGATCTATTCCTACACAGCCTAAAAAATAAACATTAGCTCCCAATCTTGCTGTACCCACTGCCTGATTGGCCCCTTTTCCTCCAAAATAATTTTCAGAATAAGTCGCCATTACCGTTTCATTACGAGACGGAATTTTATCTGTATACAATATCAAATCTAACGAACAACTGCCAACAACGACAATCTTCGGGTGCTCTGAAGAAAAGTTCATAATAATATTTTGGTAGTCTTCTAGATTAAAAACTACATTTTAAATGTAAGCAATTTTAACTAACCAATATCTCAATAAATTCAGTAATAATTTTCACTGGCTTATTTTCTTCATCAAATCCTATATAGCTTGCGTAAAAGCCTTCACCATAACCGGTTTCAAAAGCGAAAATATTTCCAGGATTTTCTTCAGTAGGTTTTAAAAATGCAAACTGGTCTATGGCTCCGTTTTCATCAAAGAAATGTTCATGGAAGAACTCTTCATAAATTCCCATAAAGTCATCTCCTTTTCTCTGGAAAAGTTTCTGTTCAAGAAGATTAAGTTGTTCCTGAGTTTGCACATCCATAAAACAGCCCATCCCACTTTCTACAGGATAACCGAAAACTTCACCTTCAGCCAAATCTTTTACATTCTGCTCTTTGGTTGTAGCCATTTTCCAAGATAAAATTTTTGCATCACTAAAAACAATTTCTGCATAAGCGACACAATTACTTTCTCTTTCTTTATGTAATAAAACCTGAAAATCTCCTTTTGGAAATTCGGCAGAAAAAGGCTGCATATCATTGGTGATCAAAGGATCACAGGCAACCAATCTTCCGCTGGAAAGATAGATCTTACCAACTTCAAAGCTCTCCAATAACGGACTTTCTACAAAGTCTCTTGAGAATAACTTTTTTATGTTTTCTATGTGTGTCATTATTTTTTTATTCTATAATTGGGTTACAACTACACTTAATTTAAGATTTGTCAGGCTGAGCGGAGTCGAAGCCTTCCTTATTACTTTTAAAATTATCCGAATGAGTATCATTTTGGCAGATAGACAATTCTTTTAACTTATCCCAATTATCATTTATAATTGCTTCTTTTTTCTTTCTACTCCAACCTTTCACTTGTTTTTCAAATGCTATAGCTTGAAGTATATCATTAAATTCATAAAAGAAGACGAGTTGAACTGGTCTTCTTTTATGAGTATAACTGTCAGGAAACTTACCTGATTGATGTTGAGAAAATCTCAACTCAAGATTATTGGTAACTCCTGTATAATAGGAATTGTCGGAACATTTTAATATGTATACAAAATATTGTTTCACTTTATTCCAAAAGTCTTCGACTCCGCCCAGCCTGACAAATCTAATACTAACAGTTTTTGTTTTATTTTCACTGTCACGCTGAGCGTAGTCGAAGTTTTACAAACTTTTTAGCTTCTCCTCCAAAATCGCAATCTTATCCTGAGCATCTTTTTGTTTCTTACGCTCACTTTCTACCACTTCAGGTTTTGCATTGGCAACAAATTTTTCGTTGGAAAGCTTTTTATCAACAGAAATCAAGAATCCTTTTAAATATTTTAATTCTTCTTCAGTCTTGATTTTTTCTTCTCCTAAATCTAAATTTTCACTTAAAGGGATTGACACTTCAGTTGCACCTACCAAGAATGTAAAGCTCGGTTTGTCAGTTTTTGCTCCGAAATGAATTTCAGAAACGTTTGCCAATTTCTTAATTACAGGCTCATTTGCAAACTCAGAGGCATTGGTATAAATTTCAGCGGCTTCTCTTGGAGAAATTCCTTTTGTCTGACGGTAATTTCTAACACCTGAAATAATTTCTGATGCCGTTTCGAAGTTTTTAATAATATCTTCATTAAATCCTTCTGCTTTTTTCTGTTGAGCAATAACTAAAGCTTCATCAATACTTCTTTCTGAAATCAATTGCCAGATTTCTTCTGACTGGAAAGGCATAAACGGATGAACTAATTTCATCAATTCTTCAAAAAGAGAAACTGTTTTATTATAAACTTCTTTAGAAATTCCTTCACCATAATTTGGTTTAATTGCTTCTAAATAAGAACCACAGAAATCATCCCAAATTAATTTATAGATCAAATGTAAAGCATCAGAAATTCTGAATTTCTCAAACTGATCGTCAATTTCAACAATCGTTTTATTTAATTTATTTTCAAACCATTCGATCGTCTGAGTTTCTGTTGCATTTGCTGGCTTATCTTCATGATTCCACATGTTGATCAAACGGAATGCGCTCCAGATTTTTGTCATAAAATTTCTTCCCTGAAGCATTAAATCTTCATCAAAAAGAAGATCATTTCCGGCTGCAGAACTTAATAAAATTCCAACACGAACGCCATCTGCGCCGTATTTATCCATCAATTCCAAAGGATCTGGTGAATTTCCTAAAGATTTTGACATTTTTCTTCTCTGCTTATCTCTTACAATCCCTGTGAAATAAACATTTTTGAAAGGAACTTCTTTTCTGTATTCCAATCCTGCCATGATCATTCTTGCAACCCAGAAGAAAATAATATCCGGAGCTGTTACCAAATCTGAAGTAGGATAATAATAATTGATTTCTTTATTATCAGGATTATTCACACCATCAAAAACAGACATTGGCCACAACCAAGATGAGAACCATGTATCAAGAGCGTCTTCGTCTTGTTTTAGGCTGTCAATTGTTAGTTGTTGGTTGTTGGTTTTTTCCTTCGCTAGTTTTAATGCTTCTTCTTTGGTCTCGGCAACTACGAAATCATTTTCTCCGTCTCCATAGTAGAACGCAGGAATTTGTTGTCCCCACCAAAGCTGACGCGAAATATTCCAGTCACGGATATTTTCCATCCAATGTTTGTAGGTATTTTTAAATTTTTCAGGATAGAATTTTACTTCATCATCCATTACAACATCTAAAGCCGGTTTCCCAATTTCAGACATTTTCAGGAACCACTGAACGGAAACTTTAGGTTCAATAATAGCACCTGTTCTTTCTGAAGTTCCTACTTTATTGACGTAATCTTCTGCTTTCAACAAAAGATTATTTTCTTCTAACTCTTTTGCGATTTGCTTTCTTACTTCAAATCTGTTTTTCCCGGCATAATGTAATCCGTGCTCATTCAGGTTTCCGTCATCATCTAAAGCATCAATCATTGGCAACTGATGTTTTTGTCCGATTTCGTAGTCATTTGTGTCGTGTGCAGGAGTAATTTTCAAAGCACCTGTTCCGAATTCAATGTCAACATATTCATCTTCAATAATCGGAATAACTCTGTTTACAATTGGTACAATTACGTTTTTACCTTTTAGATGAGCATATCTCTCGTCATTAGGATTGATACAAATTGCAGTATCCCCAAAAATAGTTTCAGGGCGCGTTGTTGCTACCGAAAGAAACTCTTCTGTACCTTCGATTTTATATTTAAGGAAATATAGTTTTCCGTTTTGCTCTTTAAAGATTACTTCTTCATCAGAGATATTGGTTTTCGCTTCCGGATCCCAGTTTACCATTCTGTAACCACGATAAATTAATCCTTTGTTATATAAATCAACAAAAGACTTAATTACCTGCTTAGAAAGTGACTCTTCCATCGTGAAGCGGGTTCTGTCCCAATCACAAGAACAACCTAACTTTTTCAATTGCTCAAGAATTGTTCCGCCATATTTATCTGTCCATTCCCAAGCGTGTTTTAGAAATTCTTCACGGCTAATATCAGATTTATTGATTCCTTCAGACTTCAGCTTAGCAACAACCTTCGCTTCTGTAGCAATTGAAGCGTGATCTGTTCCCGGAACCCAACAAGCATTAAAGCCCTGCATTCTTGCACGACGGACCAAAACATCCTGAATGGTATTATTCAACATATGCCCCATATGAAGAATTCCTGTGACGTTTGGCGGTGGAATTACAATCGTATAAGGTGGCTTTTCGTTGGGCTCTGAGTGGAAATATTTGTTTTCCAGCCAGTAATTGTACCATTTCTGTTCTGTTTCCTGTGGATTATACTTTTCTGAAATCTGCATAAATTCTGGTTTCTTTAACTTATAATTTGCAAAAATAGTTTAAAGTAAAAAAATTTAAGCACTAATTAAAATAATTTTTAACTTTGTTTCTCAAAATTTATCTAACAAACATATTAACTTTCAAGAATATGAAAAACTTATTAGCAGGAATTGCATTATTCGGAACATTTGCATTAGCATCTGCACAAACAATTACATTTGACAAAACTACTTATGAATATGGTCAAATTAAACCAAATTCTGACGGTACAAGATTCTTTACAGTAACCAATACAGGAGATAAGCCTCTTATCATCTCTAATGTAAAGCCATCTTGTGGATGTACTACACCAGAATTTAGCCAAGCTCCTATTGCACCTGGAAAATCAGCAAAAATTAAAGTTGGATACAACACTGCTAGCGTTTCGCCATTCAACAAAATGATTGAAGTATTTTCTAATGACCCTGTAAATAGCAGAAGCGTAATTTACATCAAAGGTGAAGTAACTCCTAATGCTCCTGAGCCAAAACCATTAACTCCTGCAGAACAAAAAGCAGCGGCTAAAGCTGAGAAAAAAGCAGCTAAAATTGCAGCAAAAAAATAATTTTTACTTAAAAAAAATTAAAACCGTCTCAATTGAGGCGGTTTTTTTGTTACATTTATGTTGGGTTTGATTGATAGACTATAATTAAATATTAAAGCTTCGATTCAAATTTTAAACTTTAAATTAAATAAAAACATGGATAATAATTTTTCAGATGATTTTAAAATTAAAGATGCATTCTCAATTAAAAAATCTTCCACAGAATACAAAGGCAAGCTCACAAAAGAAGAAGGTGTACAATTATTAATTCAGGAAAAAGAAAAACTTAGAGAACTGCAGGAAAAACTATATGCTGACGGAAGTAAGTCACTGTTAGTTATTCTACAAGCAATGGATGCAGCCGGAAAAGACAGTTTGATTGAGCATGTTTTTGGCGGTGTAAATCCTCAAGGCTGTAATGTAACAAGCTTTAAAACTCCAAGTTCTAAAGAATACTCACATGATTTTCTTTGGAGACATTATTTAGCCTTACCTCAGAAAGGAATGATCGGTATTTTTAACCGTTCCCATTATGAAAGTGTTTTGGTTTGTAAAGTACACCCTGAATATAATTTAAGCGAAAAGACATGGGATTCTGTAAAAGATTTCGATAAAAAATTTTGGGAAAACCGTTATGAAAGTATCAGAAACTTTGAAAAGCATTTGGCTCAAAACGGAACAACAATTATTAAAATTTTTCTGAATGTTTCTAAAGATGAGCAAAAGAAAAGATTATTAGACCGCATCAACGAACAGGAAAAAAACTGGAAATTTTCAGCTGCAGATTTACCTGAAAGAGCATTATTCGACAAGTACATGGAATGCTACGAAACTGCCATTAATGAAACTTCAAAAGATGAAGCACCATGGTATGTAATTCCTGCAGACAATAAATGGTTTGCCAGACTTTCTGCATTACAGATTATTATTGATACTTTAGAAAAAATGGATTTGAAATTCCCGGGGCTTTCAAAAGATGATAGAAAAGGTTTGGATGATGCTAAAAAACAATTGGAAAGTGAATAAAAAAGAGCCAAGGAAAAAGTAAAAAGAATCAAAGAAAATTGCCACGAATACACGAAATATATTTTATCAAAAAAACATTTGAGTATTCGTGGCATTTTAATAAAAAAACACGAGAAAATCTATAAGCCGGATTTTGTACTTAAAAAAGTGCCTGTTATTTATCTACGTCTTACATTGCTGCAAAACTTGAGCTGATTACCCCTCGGCTTTCAGGACGAGCCGCCCCTATTTTCATTTCTGAAAAGAACCGATATACTTATCATTGCACCGCAAAGAGTTTACCTGGTTTCACTACAGCCGAACTGTACCTGCTTTCTGTTGCACTTGTCCTATCCTCACGGATGACGGATGTTATCCGCTTTGCTGCTCTATGGTGTCCGGACTTTCCTACCCCTACCGAAGTAAGAATCAACAAGCCGACTTTCTCGTGGCTGCAAAGATAAGAATTAGTTATGAGTTAAAAGTCATAAGTTAAGAACCAAAGAAATCTTGGGAATAATACATTTTCAACTCGTAGCTTATAATTAATAACTTATAACTATTCATCAATTAGCACATTATCACTATCTTCGTGCCGATTATACATTTATTTTGATTTCTAAAGAGAAAGAGTTTGCGCAGCTTGTGAAAGATAATCAGGGATTGATTATTAAAGTATCGCGTCTGTACACCAATTCGCTGGAAGATGAGGAAGATCTTTTCCAGGAAATTGTTTTACAGCTTTGGCGAAGCTATGATTCTTTTAAAGGAAATTCAAAAATTTCTACTTGGATGTATCGTGTTGCGCTCAACACAGCCATCACTCTTTTCAGAAAAAAAAGTAAAAGTTTACAGACTAACGAGCTAGACATCAATCATAGAGATTTCATTGAAGATGATGATGACAAGCAGCAGCAGATTTCACTTCTTTACACCGTAATAAAAACCCTTCCAAACGTAGAAAGGGCAATTGTAATGATGTATCTCGATGACTTACCTTATAAGGACATAGCCGAAAACCTTGGTATTACGGAAGTAAATGCACGTGTGAAAATGAACAGATTAAAGAAAATCCTTAAAGAAAAAATGGAGAAACATGCCTGAATTTGATTTAGACAGCTTTAAGAAAACTTGGCAGGAACAACCTGTGAAACCGAAATACGACAATAATGAGATTCTGAAAATGCTCAATAAAAAGTCACGCAATTACATGAAATATATTTTCTGGATCAGCGTAGTAGAGTTTTTATTTTTCAGCGTTTTAGCTGTATTTTATCTTATACAAAGTAATGAATCAGACAGCTTCCTGAGTATCTTAGAGAAAATGGGAGTTCACAGAGATAGCCAACTTGTCACTAAACTTGATAATATTTATTTAATTGTAAAAATTCTAAGCCTTGTAGTTACCGGATTTTTTGTGCTTAAATTTTATCAAAACTATCGTAAAATTAAAATTGAAGAAGATCTTAAACTGTTTATTATAAGAATAATTACCTTCAAAAAAACAGTGAATGCTTTTATTCTAACTAATATAGGGTTATTATTAGTTCTAATGAGTGCATTTATAGGTTTTACTTTTTACATTATCAATATTCAAAATATTAAAGTCAGTAATTCCACTCTTATCGGTTTTTTAGTAGGATTTATTATAGGTACAATTTTGTGCGTATCCTTAATTTGGGTGTACTACAGATTGGTTTATGGAATTATCATGAGTAGACTCGATAAAAATTTAAATCAATTAAAAGAAATAGAATCACAGGAAAATTAAGCCTTTTTAAGACTTATTTTAAAGATATAATGTCTAATTTTATTCTATCAAATTAGCATTTTATGTCTTTATCTTATGTTCACGGAGCTTCCCACATACCATTGTTGGGAGAAACCATTGGGAAAAATCTTAAAAATACTGTTGAAAAATTTCCAGACCAAGATGCCTTGATTTCTGTACATCAAAATTATCGAGCTACTTATCAAGAATTTTATAATCAAACCACTCAGGTTGCAAAAGCCTTAATTTATCTTGGTGTAAAACCTGGTGAAAGAGTCGGTATTTGGGCTGCAAACCGCTACGAATGGGTTTTACTTCAATACGCAACGGCACGAATTGGTGTTATTTTAGTCAACATTAATCCTGCTTACAGAACGAGCGAATTAATTTTTGTCATCAATCAGTCGGAAATGTCTCATATTTTTTCGTCGCTGACTTTTAAATCAAGTAATTATAAAAAAATGATTGCTGATGCAAGAGAGTTCTGCTCCACTTTAAAATCAGAAACATTTTTCGATGAAACCTGGGAAAATTTCCTCAATAATTCAAAAGATATTTCAGACGAAACGCTTGAAGATTTTGAAAATAAGGTTGAATTTGATGATCCTGTAAACATTCAATATACATCAGGAACTACAGGTTTCCCAAAAGGAGTTACGCTTTCCCATCATAATATTCTGAATAACGGTTATTTTATTGGAATCCGTTTAAAATACACAGAAAAAGACAGAGTCTGCATTCCTGTTCCTTTTTATCATTGCTTTGGAATGGTTATCGGAAATCTCTGCTGCACTTCTCATGGCGCTTGTATGGTGATTCCAAATGATAGTTTTGATCCAGAAATCACGCTAAAAGCAGTCTCAGATGAAAAATGCACTTCTTTATACGGAGTTCCTACAATGTTTATTGCTGAATTGGCTGTAAAAGATTTTGATAAGTACGACTTTTCAAATTTGAGAACCGGAGTGATGGCTGGTTCTGTTTGTCCGCCAGAGATTATGAAAAAGGTCGAAAATCTAATGAACATTAAGGAAATGAGTATTTGCTACGGAATGACCGAAACATCGCCTGTTTCTACGCAAACTTTAATTGGAACGCCTTTGGAAAAGCAAGTGAGTACAGTAGGAACCGTTCAGGATCATTTAGAAATAAAAATTGTCGGCGAAAATGGTAAAGTTTTAAATCGCGGAGAACATGGAGAACTCTGTACAAGAGGCTATTCTGTAATGTTGAAATACTGGAACGATCCAGAAAATACCCAAAAAGTAATCGACGATGGAAGATGGATGCACACCGGAGATTTGGCTGTAATGGACAATGATGGTTACATCACAATTTCCGGAAGAATAAAAGATTTAATCATCCGTGGTGGGGAAAATATTTCACCAAAAGAAATTGAAGATTTTCTGTATGTTTATCCTAATATTTTAGATGTTCAGATTATCGGAGTTCCTAGTGAAAAATTTGGAGAAGAAGTAATGGCTTGGGTAAAAATCCGTTCAGGATTTACGGTAACAGAAGAAGAATTAAATGAATACTGCAAAGGCAGAATTGCACATTATAAAATCCCAAAGTATTGGAAATTTGTAGATGAATTCCCAATGACTATTTCAGGAAAAATTAGAAAAGTAGAAATGAGAGAAATTTCTATGAAAGAATTAGGTTTAGAAAAATAAGATAGTTCGTAATAAATTAATAGAAAACACTTGGCTTTAGGCTATTTTATCAAAATTATAATAAACAAAAAAAGCATTTCAGATTTTGAAATGCTTTTTTCTATTTTAAAGTTCTTTTCTAAGTCTTGCAACCGGAATATTGAGCTGTTCACGGTACTTAGCAATTGTTCTTCTTGCAATATTATATCCTTGTTCTTTAAGAATTACCACTAGGGCATCATCCGTTAAAGGTTTTCTCTTATTTTCTTTGCTGATTACTTCCTGAAGATGATTCTTAATCTCTTTTGTTGAAACTTCTTCACCATCATCATTGGTTAAGCTGTCAGAAAACAAATCTTTAAGATAAAGAATTCCGTTTGGCGTATCTGCATACTTGCTTTTAACCACTCTTGAAATCGTTGAAATGTCAAAACCTGTAATATCAGCAATATCTTTTAAAATCATAGGTTTTAATGATTTCTCATCACCTGTGATAAAATAATTATACTGAAACTTCACAATAGCATTAATTGTCTGTAGCAAAGTATTCTGACGTTGATTAATAGCATCGATATACCATTTTGCGGCATCCAGTTTTTGTTTAATAAATAATGCAGCCTGTTTATGCTCAGATGACTTTTTATCGTGAGAGTAAGTGGTCAAAATATCTTTATACTCTTCAGAAACCCTCAAAGTAGGTGCATTTTTGCTGTTAAGCATTGGGATAACCTGCCCGTCCTTCACCTGTATTACAAAATCAGGAATAATTTCCTGGTTAATAGTAATCGTTTGGGTATCGAAGTTTCCGCCTACTTTTGGTGATAGTTTTGAAATTTCCTCTAAAGCATCCTTCAAATCTTCTTCCTCAATATCATATTTCTGAATAATCTTATTGTAATGCTTATTGGTAAGCGCATCAAATTGATATCTCAAAATATTGGCAGCCAAAGAAACCGCTTTATCAGAACTGATTTTTTTCTCAATCTGAAGTAAGAGACATTCTTGCAAACCTCTTGCTCCTACACCAGATGGATCTAGTTTCTGAATATAATTTTCGAGGATATCTTCAACTTTCTCTTTGGTTGTATAAATTCCCTGCGAAAAAGCCAAATCATCAACAATCGCCTTTATCTCTCTTCTCAAATATCCATCGGTATCTAAATTACCAATAATATATTCACCAATTTTCAGATCTTCATCATTGATGTTTATAAGGTTGATTTGCTCCATTAGATAGTCATATAACGACTGTCCCTCAGTAAGGAGGCTTTCGTTATCAAAATCTTCATCATCTGCAGAATAGTTACTTGAGGCCGTTTTATAGCTTGGCTCATCATCATACAGATATTCATTCACATCAAAATCTGTTTCGATACTTTCTGTGCCCTCACTTTCATAGCTCTCGTCTAAAGTAGAATATTCATCTTCTTTAGATTCTTCCTTGGCTACCTCTAAAGCAGGATTTTCTTCAAGTTCTCTTTCAAGTTCCTCTTCAAACTCCAAAGTATGAAGCTGAATCAACTTCATCAGCTGAATCTGCTGAGGAGCAAGTTTCTGTCCTAATTTAAGTTGTAAATGTTGTTTTAGCATATTCTACTTTGTGTTTGTTAACATAACATCTACGAATTTAATATTTTTTTTTGTAAAAACCACCATTAGCACGATTTTTGTAGTATTAAATTTACAAAGCCAATAGATAATCTATTGGCTTTTATAATTGTTAATGATATATATTAGATTATCGTTTTGAAGAATAATCCATTTAACATTTTTCTAAAATTCTTAGGAGCTTAATCCGTCTATGCGCTTTTACTTCTCACACCTTTGCTTGGACACCATTAATTCCCTGCGTTCTCCAACTCATATTCTGGAGTAAGCACTTCTATCCGGGCTAGGCTTTGAGCCCTTCGTATTAACTTCTATTCTTGATTTGATTTGATTGGGACACTAGCTTCATTCGGCTGTT